>ERZ791808.352-NODE-352-length-56939-cov-40.370579_pt1 | contig 56939 bp, 66 predicted proteins | sample MGYA00510305_ERZ791808 | MGnify/ENA primary metagenome ERZ791808 (study PRJEB30046, sample SAMN00792024) | human gut metagenome | study: EMG produced TPA metagenomics assembly of the A metagenome-wide association study of gut microbiota in type 2... | reverse complement strand
GGAATCCCACCGGCTAGACTACACACCCTTAGCTGGGCGCACAACTGGAAGTTGTTTATCCAAAATGAAATGGAATAACCATATCAAGTAAAACTGCAAGAACTATACTAATCGTTCCCATTAGCGCAGAACTCCTCAATGTGTCTCTCCTCAAAACAATAAGTCCAATAATAAAGACTATCACTTCCAAAACAGATTTTGCATTAAAATACCAACATCCATATACAAAGCACATATTGAACAATACTGCCAAAATCAGCGCCGATAGTATAAGTGCCAGTTTGCTTTTCCCCCCTGCATACCAGCAGGCAAAAGACAATAATGGAGAAACAGCTGTAAATCCAAACCAAATCACCGCATAACTTCTTGGAAAAAATCCTGCAATATAGTTTGAATACAAATAGTAACTTGCAACCATACCAATAAAGAATGCAAAAACATTAATGCTTGCTCTTATTGCAGAATTGCTATAAATAGAAATACACAGTGCAATCAATACCCAGATTGCAAAACGTCCAAGGAAATTATGAACATCTAATGCTCCATCTATTGCCATAAGCACACTGGGAAGTTCAGCTTGACGAAAATCCAAAAATTTTGAAAAAGTCCCCAAAGCTATTCCAAGGAACAATACAGCTATAGTATTTATAATTTTTCTATTATTAGATATTAGTTTTTCTACATTCCTGATATCATTCAAAAACTTTATCATAATTACCCTCAAAACTTGCGATTTACCTATCTGTACTCAACGATTTCTTCGAATAGTTTCCTCGGTCTTTTGTCCGGAGCTTCGTCGGCAAAGCCAACCGCAACAATTCGCTTTTCATTTCCAAGACTGCCTGTTTTTAGCAGATGGTGCAAGGGAAGCACTGTATATGATCTCTTCAATTAACTTTCTTTCTATCTCATCTGGCTTATATTTTCTTATACTTCTTCTATTCTCAATTTCTCGTATCATAGATTTCTCTCTCCCTTAGAGCCTTGCCCTCAAGGCTCATTTTCTCCTATGATTTCCAACCTATCCATCCCAACATGACATTTCAGGGAAAGCACCTCAACACCTGCGTCCTTTGCCTCTTCCAGTGCAATGCCAAATTCGGGATGCATTGCCGTATTCGGCCTGACTTCACTGATTTCCTCCATTTGAATCACAAATGCAATCAAGCATTTATATCCTTGTCCGCACGCAGCTGCAAGTTCCCGTAAATGCTTAACTCCTCTTTCCGTCGGGGCATCCGGAAAATATCCAACTCCGTCTATCTCAAGGGTGCAGCCTTTGACTTCCATTAGATATTTTTGCTTTCCTTTTTCCATATAGAAATCCATCCGGCTGTTTCCAAAGGCATACTCTGGTTTAATACAATCATACCCCTGTTTGATCAGCCATTCTTTTACCACTTTATTCGGCGCCTGGGAATCAATGTTAACCCACATCCCATTCTTTTTAACCGCAATCAAATCATAACGTGTCTTTCGATTTTGATTCTTTTCTATGCAATCTTCTAAAATCACTTCCGCCCCTGGCAACAGTAATTCACGACAACGGCCCGTATTCTTTACATGAACCAATTCTACCTCTTCCGCTCCGTCAATCTTTACCCGCGCAATAAAACGATTGGGACGTTCTATGAAAATTGCTTCCACTATCTTATCATATTTCATGTGCTGTTTCCTATTCTCTTATCATTCGATAGAATGTTCCGGTACCAATTCCTGTTGTCAACTCATAAGCTTGTCCATCAATCCTAAATCCTGCTTTTTGATAGCACTTTACCGCTCTGATATTCCATGTACGAACTTCCAGATACAACGGTTTGTTAGGATATAACTTTTTTGAAATCTCATAAGTAATCAAGAGCATTCGTTGACCATAATGTTTATTACAAAAATCAGGATTTACGCCTATTCCAATAAATACCTCTTCTTTTTCCTCCAATATATTGACAAATCCTACCAATATGCTTTCATCCCAAAAACCATAATAATTTTTTTCACTTTTGGGATTCATGAATCCTATCTGTCGAACTTGCATTTCTTCATAAGCAGGAAGATTATACAAATCGTATTCTCCGCCATATTTCCATGCACATATTTGTCGTTTTGCATCTTCTGATAGATTTCTATATACTAATTCATTCATAACATTTGCCTCGTCGAACTTAAAGTTATCAGTCTGTTTCATCTTTTTTATAGCTTTTATTGGCTCTTCATTAGGATGTGCGGTATAGAAAAACGCTTTGGAATCTCAACTCACAGCAGCAATGTTGAATCAGTCCTGCTCCAGCTTTACCTGCTCACCTGTGTCTGCCTCAAATTCCTCTAGCTGCTTAAGCCAATATTCCTTATCTTTATTTGTTATCATTCTTATGACTTTACATGGATTTCCTGCCGCTATCACACTATCCGGAATATCCTTTGTGACAACCGACCCTGAGCCTATGACAACATTTGAACCTATGGTCACACCCGGATTGATGACCGTATTGCCACCGATCCATACATTATCGCCTATTGTAACCGGCTTGCCAAGCTCCACACCGGTATTTCTGATCATCGCATCTATCGGATGACATGCACAGTATATATTGACCCTTGGTCCCAGAAATGCATGATCTCCAATGATGACATCACACTGATCCAGAACTATCAGCCCTGTATTTGCATAGAAATAATCTCCCACGTGTATATTGGTTCCATAGTCACAATAAAAAGGTGGCTCTATATAACACTCCTTTCCCATGTGTGCAAATAATTTTCCAAGATATTCTCCGGTTCTTGTCATAGTCTCAGACCTCGAAGCACTGTTGAACTTATCTACCAGATCCTTCGCCTTACCCTCCGGATCCCAATCCACACATCTGTATAATTTACTTGCTTTCATTCTTCCAAGCATTTTCTCTACTCTATCCATAGCATTTTCTCCTCGCATTTATAATATTTACTCATCATGTTTATAACTGACTAAAGGATACCATTGTTTATGTCTGTAATCAACTTCTAGCAACAGAAAAATGGACTGTGAAAATAGGCCCATTTTTATCTATCTTTTATTAATACACATAAAGGTACATTCCAAACCAATGCAGCGCAGCCCCCAGCATCACAAAGATATGCCAGATAAAGTGCATCCCCTTGGTGTCCTTCACAAATGGAATCATGCCGAGCGTATAGACAATACCACCGCCCACGATCCATCCCAAAAGCGGCTTGTCATTTCTGAACCAGTCTGGAATGAACATGATGGCGCTCCATCCGATGACGAAGTACAGCGTATAGTGTATCGGTCGGAACCTGCCTGGTCCGAACACACATATGATGGTGATCCCCGCTATGATGAGTGCCCACTGCACACAGAACAACACTATTCCAAGCACATTTTCCCAGTACACAAGGTACATCGGAGCAAATGTTCCGCCTATCAGCAGATATATCGAGGAATAGTCAAATCTTCTCCAGATACGCTTGACTGCTAGCCCGGATTTGTATGAGTGATACAGGCAGCTCATAAGAAACATCAATATCAGTGATATTCCATAAAAACACGATGCCATCACTTTGAGCCCTGTGTCTGACTTCAGGAGAAGAAGGACAAAGCCGGCTATGGCAAGTCCTGCTCCTATTCCATGGGTGACTGCATTTCCCACTTCCTCAAGCACGGTGAGTTTTGGTGGCTCATTCAGTTCCCTGTAGTGCTGCCTTTTTGCTCTTTTTGCCTCTTTCTTCTCTTCTTTTCTTTTCTCTTTGTCCAGCTCAGCTTTCTGCTGAGTGCTCATATCTGATTCCGAGTTCTTTATTTCTGCCATATTTAATCCTGAAACTTCTTTCTATCTATAATTCTATCTATAATTTATTCTGCTATCTATAATCTACACTGTCTTACAACCACAGTTTCCTGCACCGTACAGAGTACAGCCCTGGGTTCATCATCGCAGATCGCCAAAATGCCTCAAACATCTGCACGCTACGTATCCCACTACAATTACTATAATATACACAAAATTTGATAAAAGAGCAACAAGTACTCCCATGCTCTGCTTCAGATTCGAGATTCTTATCCGAAAATGATTATTGACAGAACCAAACATCCCCAATATAGCTATGAAGGAATCGAAATTCCTTCCAGCTGCATAAAAGAAAAACGAGACGACCAAAATATTGACTCTTCTTATTCTGGATGTTTCTGTGATATACTTATATGGGGTCGTATCAGACCGGAAAGGAAATATTATGTTACAAAAATTATATGTTTTTTTCAGGAAAGAAACCGTTTTGTCAATTGCAGTGATCCTGGCGATTCTTTCTATGTTCTGTGTCAGACCTGATATGGCCTATTTTACTTATATCGATTTCAGGACTCTCGGGCTCCTCTTCTGTTTGATGGCAATTGTAGCTGGTTTGAAGGCTGTCGGTGTTTTTGATATACTTGCCCCAAAATTGCTGATGGGAACATCGGGAACTGTGGGTGTGATCAGGCTGTTGGTACTCTTATGTTTCTTCCTGTCAATGGTGATCACCAATGATGTGGCATTGATTACTTTTGTTCCTCTTGCACTGATCATTGTGCATAAACTGCCAAAGGAACTGGGCAATTACTGGCTTCTTAAAATAGTAGCCATGCAGACAATCGCTGCTAATCTAGGAAGCATGCTCACACCAATCGGAAATCCGCAGAACCTTTATCTATATGCCAGAGCAGGGATGTCCGCGGCAGAATTAATAACCCTGATGCTTCCCTATTCCGCCACAGCACTTATCCTTCTTCTGATATGGATACAGGTAGCCGCTGCCAAAGCACCTCACGTATGCGGTTCCGAAAAAGATAAAACGCTTTTGGGATTCTCTGACAGAAAAGAGCTTAACATGGAATACCTGGCTGCTTACCTGATCTTATTTACAATCTGCCTGCTCACTGTTGCACGTATCATTCCATACCAGATTCCTCTTGTATTGGTTCTTATATATATGCTGATAAGAAACAGGGAAAATATAAGCAGGGTGGATTACTCCCTGCTTGCCACCTTTATCGCATTATTTATTTTTATCGGCAACCTTGGAAGGATTCCGCAATTCAGCAGTTTTCTGGAAAGAATCATGGCAGGAAGGGAAACACTTACTGCTGTTCTTGCCAGTCAGATTATGAGCAATGTTCCCGCTGCGCTTCTTTTATCCGGCTTTACAGATAATTACCGGGCTTTAATTGTCGGAACCAATATTGGAGGTCTTGGCACTCTGATTGCATCCATGGCAAGCCTGATAAGTTTCAAATATATTGCAAAAGAAAACAGAAATCTGAGAGGGAAGTATTTGGGAATATTCACAACCTCCAATATTATATTCATGATATTCATGTTAATATTGTATTTTTTTCTTAGATAAAGGTTTTCCCGGAAGACTTGCAGATTTTCTGTGTCTGGCAGGAAAAAGAACCATTAAACCAAACATGAAGAGCACGTAAGCAGGATTAAGAGAGGATACAGATTATGGAAGATTCTTACGTATTACAACTATTAAAACCAAAGTTTAAAGATTTTCATTTGTGTTTCTGCGGATTTGCAGAATGCAAGCCATTACATAGCTATGGACCGGCCGCAAGACCCAATTATATTTTGCATTATGTAATGAAGGGCAAAGGTATCTATCAGGTAGGTGAAACGAAGTATCAGCTGAAAGAAGGTCAGGCCTTTCTGATTGAACCGGAAAGCCTTACCTTTTATCAGGCAGATAAAAAGGAGCCATGGTCTTACCTTTGGGTAGGATTTGGTGGTACGGAAGCACAGAGATTTGTCAGAGATCTTGGATTGAACAGTCGTCAGCTTACGTGCGAATGTGAATATGGAAAAGAGCTGGAAAAAATTGTATTTGAAATGCTTCAGCATACGCATTCAACTGTGGAAAATCTTTACTATCTCCAGGGAAAATTGTATCAGTTTTTCTCCGTGCTGGCTCGCGGGATTGAAATTCAGCAATATGTGGATGATACAAAAGAAAGTATACATGTACAGGAAGCAATTGCCTATATAAAGAATTGCTATTCAAAGAAAATCACAGTGGAAGATATAGCTGATTATCTGGCAATTAACCGAAGTTATTTATATACAATATTTAAGAACAGTCTTGGAATCTCGCCGAAGGATTTTTTGACGGAATTTCGAATTTCCAGAGGAAAGGAGCAGCTCACACTTACAGATCTCTCTGTGGAGGAAATCGCAGTTTCTTGTGGTTATCGCAATTCACTTGCTTTCGGCAAAGTATTTAAACAGAAAATTGGAATGACGCCGACCCAATACCGTAATGATAACAGAAAGGTTGCCCGAGAACGATTGATCAGTGTACAAAACGAACTGAAAGAATACAAGAAACATAAAAAAATTTATGTAGGAGAAGGCGAAAAAGAATAGACGAAATGTTGAAAAAGACATCTGATACCTAACATTTGAGATATAATACTTAACAAAAAGGTATAACGGATGTCTTTTTTTGTACGCTATACTAGTATCAACAAATATAAGGAACAAGTGCACAGGTTTCTTCACTCAGATATCAAATAAACAAAGGAGTATTAGAGGAGGAGAATCATGGAAAATCAAAAAGATACTCAGAAAAATCCGCAATATAAATATGCGTCTACAAGAGAAAAATTATGTTTTGGAATTGGAGCAATCGGCAAAGATGCGATTTGCAATTTAGTAGGAGCATTTTTAATGCTTTATTTTACAGATACTTTGTATCTGGCACCGGCATTTGTCGGCGTACTGTTTTTGGTAGCAAGAATATGGGATGCGATCAATGACCCGATGATGGGAATGATCGTTGACAATACACATACACGTTTTGGTAAATTCAGAATCTGGCTTGTAATCGGAACATTGGTAAACTCAGTTGTATTTGTTTTATTATTCCACAGCTTTAATCTGTCAGGAACAGCATTATACGTATATGTATCTGTTATGTACATTTTATATGGAATGACTTATACGATAATGGATGTACCTTACTGGTCATGGCTTCCTAACCTGACAAATGACCCGCGTGAACGTGAGAAAGTTTCCGTAATTCCAAGATTTTTCGCAAGTCTTGCAGGATTTTCAGTAGCAACATTTGGACTTTATATTATCAATTACCTGAATAAAGCAGCAGGCGAGAGCAATCTCTACGCAGAAAAAGGATATACACTTTTTGCAATTATTATCGCAGTTATTTTCATCGTTACAATCGGAATTACTGTATTTAATGTAAAAGAGGAATCAACAGTAGGTATATCAGCAGAAAAGACAAGTCTGAAACAGGCATTTCATGTAATTGTAAAAAATGATCAGTTGCTTGCATTTATCGGATTACTTTTGACATTTAACCTTTGTACACAAATTGCAAAAAGCTTTGCTGTGTATTATTTCAAATGTGTATGCCACGATGAATATCTGTATTCTATCTTTGGATTTGCAATTATTGCTGAGATGGCAGGACTTTTATGCTTCCCAAAAATCGCAGCAAAAATTAGCCGTGAAAAGGTATACGCATTTGCATGTGGACTTCCAATTGCTGGATTTATACTGCTCGGTGCAGCAGGATATGTAGCACCACAGAGTAATGTATTAGTTGTTGTATGTTGTGCACTGCTTTTCTTCGGATCAGGTCTTTCACTTGGAGTAACAACATGCTGTATGGCAGACGTTATCGACTATGGAGAAGTAAAATTTGGTGTACGAAATGAAAGCGTAACATGCTCTGCACAGACATTTCTTATGAAGGCAGCTACGGCAGTAGCAGGTGGATTAACAGGAATTGGTCTTCAGATTGTAGGATACAACGCAAAAGCGGTAACTCAGAGCGCAGCAACCGTAATGGGTATTCGCGTGTTAATGATTGTAATTCCAATTATTCTTGCATTTGCCAGTTTTGGTATTTACAAAAAATACTACACTTTAAAAGGTGAGAAGATGGAAGAAATCACAAGAAAAGTAAATGAAATGCATGCGAAAAAGCACACAGCTTAAGAGACAACAATTCAATTGTAAAAGAGGTAGTATATGAGACAGATTATTTTTCACGAGGAAACAAAAACTTTCCATTTATACAATGAAAAAATCAGTTATATCTTATGTGTATTAGAAAATGGACATCTGGGACAATTATATTTTGGAAAACGACTTCATGATAAAGCAGATTTTTCTTATCTGGTTGAAAAATGTGGACGCCCAATGACATCATATATATATGAATGGGATCGTACTTTTTCATTGGAACATATCCGACAGGAATATCCTGTTTACGGTACGACAGACTACAGACATCCGGCAATTGAATTGTTGCAGGAAAATGGCAGCAGGATCAGTGAGTTCCAATATGACAGCTATGAGATTATTGCCGGAAAACCGAAACTCTCCGGATTGCCGGCAACTTACACAGAGTCCGAGGAGGAAGCGCAGACATTGCGCATCTTCCTGAAAGACGCCTTGACTGGTGCAAAACTGGCGCTTTTATATACGATTTTTGATGAATATAGTGCAATTGCAAGAAGTGCTTATATTGAAAATGCTGGTGAGAAAAATCTGCATGTATTAAATATGATGAGCTTAAGCCTGGATCTTCCGGATAAGGATTATGAATGGATGCAGTTGTCCGGTGCGTGGTCCAGAGAGCGCTATATAAAGAATCGAACATTGGAACAAGGCATAACAGCTATCGACAGCATGCGCGGAAATTCTTCTCACGAACATAATCCGTTCCTAGCTTTAAAACGTCACAACACAGATGAAAATGCAGGAGAAGCAATTGGAATAAGCCTTGTATACAGTGGAAATTTCCGTATGCAGGCAGAAGTAGATACACATGATGTGACACGAATTACAGCCGGGATCAATCCGGAAGGATTCGATTGGAAATTAGAACCGGGAGAAAGCTTTCAGACACCGGAAGCAGTTCTGGTTTACAGTGAAAATGGATTAAATGGCATGAGTCAGACATTCCAGAAGCTGTATGCTAAGAGACTCGCAAGAGGATACTGGCGTGATAAGGCAAGACCGATTTTAAACAACAACTGGGAAGCAACTTATTTTGACTTTACAGAAGATCGCCTTGTAGAGATTGCAAAGAAAGCAAAAGAATGTGGAGTAGAACTGTTTGTCTTAGATGACGGATGGTTTGGCGCAAGAAGAAATGACAGAGCCGGTCTTGGTGATTGGGTGGCAAATGAAGAGCTTCTGCCAAATGGCATCAAGGGCCTGTCAGAAAGAATTGAAGCACTGGGATTAAAATTCGGTCTTTGGTTTGAGCCGGAGATGGTAAATAAAGACTCTGATCTTTATCGAGCACATCCAGACTGGATCTTACAGACACCGGGAAGAAATACATCACACGGCAGATACCAGTATGTACTCGATTTTTCAAGAAAAGAAGTAGTAGATCATATTTACGGAATGATGGCAAAGTTATTATCGGAGTCGAAAATCTCATATATTAAATGGGATATGAACCGAAGTATTACAGAATGCTACAGCAGCAAACTTCCTTCAGACAGACAGGGAGAAGTGTTCCATCGTTATATTTTAGGTGTATATGATCTGTATGAACGTTTGACAAATGAGTTTCCAGAAGTATTATTCGAATCCTGCGCCAGCGGTGGCGGAAGATTTGACCCGGGAATGCTGTATTATGCACCACAGGGATGGACAAGTGATGATTCGGATGCAATTGAGCGTCTGAAGATTCAGTATGGAACTTCTATGTGTTATCCGCTCAGCAGTATGGGAAGCCATGTGTCTGTTGTCCCGAATCACCAGGTATTTCGCAATACCCCATTACATACAAGAGCGAATGTAGCATACTTTGGAACTTTTGGATACGAACTGGATCTCAACAAATTGACAGAAGAAGAAATCAAAGAAGTAAAAGAACAGATCACATTTATGAAAGAATACCGGGAAGTGTTACAGTTTGGAACATTTTATCGTCTGAAAAGTCCATTCGAAGGAAATGAGACGGTATGGATGGTGACAAATGAAGACCGCACGCTTGCAATCGTAGGCTACTATCGTGTTTTAAATGGAGTGAATCAGCCGTATAGCCGTGTCAGATTACAGGGATTGAACCCTGATATGATTTATGAAAATGTATGGAACCATACAGAAAATTACGGAGACGAATTGATGAATTATGGATTGATCACATCCGATGTGACAGCTGGTGAAGTGCCAGGGAATGTGACTCCTTGTACCGATTTTGAATCTAGAATATATATGCTGAAAGGCAAAAAAGTTCAGGAGGTAAGATAGAAAATGACGAAGACAAAAAGAATCATCGGAATGGTACTGGGAATATTGTTCATAGGATTATGTGTATCTTTCTTACGACTTTCACAATTTGGTGTGGATCCGTTCAGTGCGATGAATCTTGGAATCAGCGGGTTTATCGGATGGAGTTTTGGAACGTGGCAGCTACTTATCAATGCGATCATTCTTGTAGTTGTATTCTTTCAGGCAAGATCCTGCATTGGTGCGGGTACCATTATCAATATGGTATTTGTCGGATACATTGCAGACTTTATTTGTTATGTAGCGAATGATGTAGTGCAGATTCAGATGAATCTGCCACTGCGTATCATTGCACTGCTGCTTGCTCAGCTGATGGCATCTATAGGAGTGGCATTATATATGGTCGCAAATATGGGAATCGCTCCATATGACAGCGTCGCAGTTATAATCGAGAAACTGACACATCAGAAAATTCCATTCCATAAAGCAAGGGTTCTTTCAGATGTTGTTGTAGTGATTATCGGAATCATATTTGCCATTGCATCCGGGGCAGGTATCTGGTCGGTAGTAGGTATTGGTACAATTATAAATGCCTGCTTCAACGGTCCATTAATTCAATTTTTTAAAACAAAACTGGAAAGATTTTTCTTGTAAAATCTAAGGATTACAATTCTCCAATTCTTCAAGGCTCATATCCATCGCAAAACAGGCTGCAGAACCGCCTGCTCTTGATATGCGTTTTAGTAACTGTTATATATAAACAAAGGGCGAAAAGCTGATTTTTCAAGCCTTTCGCCCATCTTTATCATAGAAGAATCTAATTTACAGACTTTTCTTCATAGTCTCTCCTTTGCCACATCCTTTAAGGTTGCCATACTTCTTCCTCTAAAACCTGTATCTTTTCTATACTTCCCTTATGAAGTGTTTCTCCTCCATCAGTGCTGTATGCAATGCGCTGGGTAAACTGTTTCCCTGCGCTCCACTTATTATTGTTTCCGGCTGTCGTATAGAAAAATACCAGCGCATCCTCCGGCAGTCCGAGCATCTTATGATCATTTACAATGCCGCTTCCGGAAAACATCGTTCCGGTCTCGTCTGATTATTTCATTTCCAACATAGTAAATCCGTTTTTATCAGATATAACTGATAAAATACTTAATCATGAATACTTGTAAAGTGCTCTTTTGCAAACTGCATATCCTGTACCACCTCTACTGTTCCAAGATAAATATCATTTTTGTCTCTCACTGCATAATAAGTAACTAAAAATGGTTTACCTTGCTTTTCCATCCAAACCGGAACGCTATCCATTGTATGATTTTTAAAACTTTCTATAATGGAACGAACCATTGGTTCTATCTTAGGCGGATGACAAGAGAATACTTCTCTGTCAATTGCCATGCCAGGGCGTTTGAACACTTTCGCTCCTTCGTTAAAGTAACGATTTATATTATTATCATCGACAAATGTAATCTCTATTGGCAACGTATTAAGCATAGCTTCCAGCTGTGCTACGCTCATATGTCCACCGCCCATTACTATTTCACCTTCATAAATAGCCGCCTCATGACGATTCTTTTTATCCTGAATATATTTTTCTGCTTCTTCCCATCTATTCTCAATGCCATACACTAATGTATAGTCTTTGGCATCTTCATAGATTCCATACCATTCTTCGACTGTAAAATTCACTGCGCAGATAGGAAACAATATATTAGCCTCTTTATAAATCATTTCATCCGCTCTTGTTAAAACAGCCTGTACTCTTTTAATCCATTCTTTGTCATGATTGCATTCCTTATCTATTGCTGCTAATTCATCTCTAATTTCATCATCAACACTCCACATAACGTCCGATGGTCCTGAAATTTCATAGCGAACCTTAAGCAGTGGATAAATCAAATCACCTTTTTTTGCATAGTGTGTTGCTATTTGTCTGAAATCTGATATTTTTTTGCTTACATCTTCGCCCTTTTCCAGTGCACCTCTGATATCTGCTATTTCTTTGATAAACCTTTCATTTTCTTCTGTAAAAGAATAAAGAGGATGCCCCTTTGTTTCTCTGAGTGCTTTTGCAAGCTCATGTTTTCTGACATATGCATCCGGCATAGTTTTCATTTCAGATGCTTCTTCTTTTTTCAAAGATTCTTCGACTGCCTTTTCAGCATTTGCTATTTTTTCTTCTTTAGTTAAGCCATGAAACAATGCACTATGCACATCACACAGTTTCTGCACCTCTGTAATAGGTGTTCCCTCTTTTATAAGTTCCTGCTCTGCCTTCATAATTTCAGAAGCATCTACATCAGAAAAATTTTTAACAAAATCTTTTTTAACACTTTCTAAATCTTCTCCATTTCCAAGCCTCTTTAAATAATCCTTCAGCAATTCTGTATTGCCGGTCTTTTTGACTTGAAATTCTTTGCTCGCCATAGAAGAAATATCCGGCATATTACCGGTAATTTCAAAACCATTTTTTATAAGTTCTGCTATAACAACCGGAATCGAAATTCCTTTTGCCTTTGCACCCTTAGGAATTGTCATAATTCGTCCGACAGAGTTTAGCATGGCCGGCTTCTTAATTTCGTCAAACCCAAGATTTACCATAATATCAATCACTTCCGGATAAGTTTTCGTAATATCATACACCGATTGGTTTAAATCAATTTTTTTACTCATAATATTTTCCCACCTTTCACCTATTTCGTTTTAAGAAAAAATATCTCTTAATTGTAAATTTAGTGTCTTTTTCCGTTCCATCCTGATTAATTATTTAATAACTTTTTTAGATCCTCTTCCGGTGTACTTATTGGAGAAATTCCATAATTTTCTACCAGGAAATTCAACACATTTGGCGAAATAAATGCCGGTAATGTTGGTCCGAGGTGAATGTTCTTTATTCCAAGATAAAGAAGTGTAAGTAAAATACATACGGCCTTCTGCTCGTACCATGAAAGTACCATTGATAGCGGTAGTTCATTTACATCACATTCAAATGCTTCTGCTAAAGCGATTGCGACCTTGATTGCACTATAAGCATCATTACACTGTCCCATATCCATGATTCTTGGAAGTCCTCCGATTGTTCCTAAATCTAAATCGTTGAACCTGTATTTTCCACATGCAAGCGTCAAAATAATGCTGTCTGCAGGAGACTGTTTTACAAACTCTGTGTAGTAGTTTCTTCCTACTCTGGCTCCATCACATCCACCAACCAGGAAGAAATGTTTAATATCTCCATTCTTTACTGCTTCAATCACCTGACCTGCTACAGATAATACAGTTCCATGTGAGAAACCGGTTGTTACCTGTGCTCCACCATTAATTCCGGTCATATGCCGTTCTTTGGTATATCCACCTAAGGCGAGTGCCTTTTCAATAACTGGTGTAAAATCCTTTTCTTCTCCTATGTGTACAATTTCCGGATAAGATACCACTTCTGTTGTAAATACTCTGTCTGCGTAGCTTGGTTTTACAGGCATAAGACAGTTCGTTGTATAAAGAATTGCTCCAGGAATATTATCAAACTCTTTCTGCTGATTCTGCCATGCTGTACCAAAGTTTCCCTTTAAATGAGAGTACTTCTTGAGTTTTGGATATGCATGCGCCGGGAGCATTTCGCCATGTGTATAAATATTGATCCCCTTATCTTTTGTCTGCTCTAATAAAAGTTGTAAATCCTTTAAATCATGTCCGGTAATAACAATAAATGGTCCTTTTTCAATTGTAAGAGGTACCCTTGTTGGTACAGGAGTTCCATAAGTTGTAGTATTTGCTTTATCTAAAAGCTCCATACATCTTAAATTTACTTCTCCAACCTCTAATACAATAGGAAGTAGTTCATCCATTCCCCAATCTTTCGTTCCGATTGCAAAAAGTGCCTTATAGAAGAATTTGCTGATTGTTTCATCGGTATATCCAAGCACACTTGCATGATATGCATATGCAGCCATTCCACGAATTCCAAAAAGTATTAAGGATTTTAATGAACGAACATCTTCATCAGTAGTCCAGAGAGTATTCATATCAAAATTATTGTTTTTTCCACATGAGCCGGAACATGTAAAGCAATTTGGTACTAATTTCTTTTTTGTGTCTTCTATCTTATTAATCAAAAGCTTTAGTGTCTCATCATTAAAGCTTACATTTGTAATAGTTGTAAACAATCCCTCAAGAACTAATTGATTCATCTCTTCAGTTACAAGGTGCTCATTGCCCTCGGCTGCACGAGCAAGTCCAATTAGTGCTCCTGTAAGCTCATCCTGTAATCTTGCAGTATTGGCGGACTTTCCGCATACTCCTGAATTTCCGGTACAGCCTGTGCATCCTGCTGTCTGTTCACATTGATAACAAAACATCTTATTTTCCATGTCGTTCTCCTTTTATATTGATTTATTCATTATTTTCTGTTGCTTAATGATACTATATCAATCTCATAACAATAATTCCGTTGTCTATACAACATTTTTGTTTTATTTTTCAATTTTTGTGATATACTAAGGAAAATGTAACTATTCACTCTGAAAGAGCGGTTTTGCGAATGGGGACTGAATAGTTACAGGGAAATCTAAAAAGAAGGATTAAAGATCTCATGGAAAAATATATTAACATCTTAAAAAATACACCTTTGTTTCAAGGAATTTCAGAAGCAGAAATTCTTTCTATGCTTAAATGTCTATCTGTCAGCATTAAAAACTATTCAAAGGGCGAATATCTGCTAAGAAGTGGAGATAAGGTACAGACTATCGGCATGATTCTATCTGGTCAGGCTCTCATAATAAATGATGATGTTTGGGGGAATCGCAATATTATTACAGAACTATCATCAGGAATGCTCTATGGCGAAAGCTATGCCTGCATCAGTAGTGTTCCTGCTCAAATCAGTGTTATTGCCAATGAAAATCTCACCGTCATGCTTTTCAATATAAATCATATTATTACAACCTGTTCTTCATCTTGTAGTTTCCATACAAGATTGATTCATAACCTTTTAGAGATAATAGCAAGAAAAAATGTAAGATTAATGAACAAAATAGATCATGTTTCTAAGAAAAATTTACGTGACAAGATACTTAATTACTTGTCTGGCGAATCTATGCGTGCCGGTTCTAACACATTTACAATCCCTTACGACAGACAAGGGCTGGCAGATTATCTGAATGCAGACCGAAGTGCTCTATCTAATGAATTGAGTAAATTACAAAAAGAGGGTGTCCTCTCTTACAAGAAAAACACCTTCTCTTTGAAATATTAGTTGGTTATTGCTTTTGCAACCAGAAAGCCACAGACTGAAGGGGTGCGCCCCCAACCGGTTACATTCCCAAATATGTGATATCGGTGTAGCAAACGGCAGATGGGATGTCAACCAAGGAATGAAAATCTGCTCCTGAACTTCGAGGCTTCGAGGTGTTCAAAGAGCTGTTTATACCATTCTTGCTTAGTCATCAGACTTCACTTCCATTATCCATTTTCAATCGGAGAAATAACCGGCTTGCCATTGTTTTCTCCTTCCCTGTTCTGAATTGCCATGCGTATCATTTTCTCAAATGACTCGCTGAAATGTTCATCATCCTCGGACGTCCGTTTCTTCGGGTCTCCATAATCCTGTGATACAACAATATCACCCTTGTGACAAATACTGATCAGACAATAGACGCTATATTTTTTGCAGTTTTTCCAAAAAGTGGTAAAAATTATTCCTCTTCAACAAGTTTCACAAAATCATCTGGCAGAATTATCTTTGTTCCACCTGCCTGATAATCTTTTATATTTCTTGTGACAATATAATCCATATCTTTTCTGGATGCCACCTTTTCAACAACTGCATCCTCATAGTCACTGATTGCAGATGCAAGTGCATCCATGCAGTCATCCGCTGTAACCTCTAATATTCCAGTCAATGAATAAAGCTTTCCCATTATCATCTTTGCTGCTTCTATGTTATGCAAATGTTTCCTTATAAGATAATAGATGTCTGTTGCTGAACTTGCAGTAATGTACATTTCGATTGTATGATTTGCTGCCATAAGAAATATTTCTTCTGCACTTTTATTCCATGGCTCTCTTGAAGTCAGGGCATCTATTATCACATTTGTATCTGCAAGAATCCTCATCTATTTTGCACCAAGCCTTTCTTCTTTTGCTTCATTCAGGTCTGCATCTTTTGGTAAGATTCCAAACAGGGATTTTGCTACTTCTACTCTGTCCTGATGTGGATTTGTCAGTTTTGCCACTATTTTTCCATTCTTTGTGATAAAAACATCTTCTTTTGCAGATAATAATAAATATTTTCCAAGATTATTTTTCAATTCAGTTGCTGTAATTGACATATCACCACTTCCTTTCTTCGTACTATTATTATACTTATTTTGTACGATTTTATCAACGTATTTAGCTAGAAAATATTATTCTTCGTCTACACTTACATTTTTACGATTCATCCACAAATAGAAAATCACATTAAGCACAATTCCAAAAATAGTTGCCACCGGAGCCGCAAGTCCTATCTTTGTGAGGCTTGCGTCCGGCTGGATACTCATGTAATACGCCAGCGGAAGTCTCACCAGAAGCGTCTGCACAAGTCCCTGAATCATAACCCAGACCGTCTTATCATGACCGTTAAAGTAACCGATCATACTAAATAAAAATGCTGTCACAATTGATTCCAGCGCAAATCCCCTTAAATAATCATAGCCTTTCTGAATTACGGCAGTATCTGTCGTAAATATTCCGGTCAGAAGATCTCCCTTAAACATTACAAATGAAAATACCATACAACCGACCACAAGACCTACGCCCATACCTGTAAACATGGCTTTTTTGGCTCTTTTTTCTTTGCCCGCGCCCACATTTTGTGATACAAACGATGCCATAGACTGCATAAGTGAGCTTGGCACAAGCATTGCAAAATTGACTATTTTACATGCGACACCGTATCCAGATGAAGCTGTAAGTCCGAGTCTGTTGACAAACGCACAGAGTGCGAGGAACGAAATCTGTGTCAGGCACTCCTGCAGTGCAAGCGGAGCTCCCACTTTTAACGCTCTCACACAGTGCTCATTTACCTTAAAATCATCTCCGGTTATCTTCACAAGCTGCTTTTTGACAAGAAGCACTATCGCAAAAACAACACTTACCGCCTGTGCTGCAACTGTTGCAATAGCAGCTCCGGCAGCATCCATTTTAAATCCTGCAACAAGAACCAGATCTCCTACTATATTTACAACACACGCAACGGCTACAAAAATCAGAGGCGATTTGCTGTCTCCGAGTCCCCTGAAAATTGCTGCAAGCAGATTGTACGCTACTATGAAAAATATGCCGCCTCCACAAATTCTCACATATACAGAGGTCAGGTCTACTGCCTCCTGTGGAGCCTGCATAAGTACTGCTATCTGGCGCGAAAAGCCTATCATGATGACAAACAACACCACAGATATTATCGCATATATAATAGTTGAACCACCGATCAGCGGACCAATGTGCTGTTTTTTGTTTTCACCGATATATCTTGCTATCAGAACTGTGATACCCATTGCAAACTGCGTTATCACAAATGTCACCAGATTGAGCACCTGACTTCCCGTTGATACCGCCGAAAGTCCCGATGTCGTTCCAAATCTTCCCACAACCAGAAGATCTACCGCGCCGTATGCCGCCTGAAGCACCAACGCTCCAAGGATTGGCACCATAAACGGCAATAATTTTCCTAAAATGCTTCCATGTGTAAAATCCGATTTTGAGTCACTCTTACTCAATTTCAACTCTCCTTTCGCTCATCACCTTGTAAAATTTCTCAATTGTCGAAATCATACAGTCCGCTTCATCATCCGAAATATCATCCATATATTTCAAAAGCCGGCTGTAATAGTTTTTGTCGTATCTCTCCGACAGCTCCTCGCCTTTTTCCGTAATCGCGATGTAAGTTATCCTGCCATCCTCATTCGACGCATATTTGCTGAGATATCCCTTTTTCTCCATCTCCTTTACGGTGCGTGTTACTCCCGGCCTCGGAAGCTTCAGATAATCGCTGATGTCCGATACTTTTACGTTTTCGCTCTTTTTCTTAAGCTTGTGAATGACATCCATGTACTGGATGTACGCCGGTGTCACTCCCTCCGGAAGCTCCGGAAGCAATTCCCTGATTCTCTTTGCCAGATAACAGGCATCCAGCATTCTTTTTATCTTGTCCTCGTTCATATTCGCAGTAGACGCTCCTTACAGTTTAGTTATCTTAGTTAATTACCATTGGTAATTATATATTCAATAAAATACCTTGTCAATAGGTTTTATAAAACCTTGAACTGGTGCACCCTTAAAATTAGGCACTATTCTAAACGCAATACCACATTCGGCAAAAATATAAGTAAGTTTACATTGAATTTAATTCGCTCTCATAAACATAACTTGCTTAATTTCAAGAATTTTTGCTCTAAGTAATTCTAAATCAACATTTTTGGCAACATCTATTTTTTCTGTAAGTAATTCACACATTCTTTCTGCTCTTTAATGCAACAAGCTTCTTATCCGTAATCTTGATTGTCATAGTATATACAGCATCTTCACCTTTTACAAGATTTTGTGTGATTATTTGTTCTTGTTTTTCTAAAAAAATGCCATTTCACCACTTTTATGTGATAAAATGACATTTTTCAGTCCATTTATGCAGTTCGTCACAGTATTAGAGCTTTCTTTTATTGTTTATTTTCCTTTATGAATGGGCAGCCAGTTTTGCCAGCTTCTGCATAATTGCACTTACATCCTGCATTACATTCAAATTTTCTTCCTCTGCCTGCATCGTCTCGCCTGCGTGCGCCGATACCTGCTGGGAAATCGCTGAGATTGTCTGAATGGAATCTATAATTTCCTTATTTGCATTCTGCAACTCGGAAATGCTTCTTGAAAGAGTATCTGCATTTTTCTGAATTGCCCGCGTATTGTCCTCGATACTTTCAAAGCTTTCTTCTGCATTTGATGCACCAGTCTTCTCTTCATTAATTCCATTTATCATATTGGAGACAACACCGACCACCTCCATGATTGCATTGGACACGTTGCTGATCAACTCTGTAATATGTACGGTTGCTTCTTTGGTTCTCGTTGCCATACCGGAAATTTCTGTTGCAACGACAGAAAATCCTCTTCCTGCCTCTCCGGCACGGGCTGCTTCAATGCTCGCATTCAATGCAAGAAGACTTGTTTGGTTCGTAATTCCTCCAATCAGTTCTACAATGGAATTCATTTCATCCATATACTGGTTCAGATTTTCCAGTTTTTCTGTAACCTCTGTTCCATTATCAACAGAAGCTTCAACTTCCGATGCCAGATGCTCGATATCCTGTTTGCCTTCCGCTAACGCTTTCAGTGTAAGCGTCATGCTGTTTCCGATTTCTTCCACAGCGGTTGCAACTTCATCCACCTTATCCTGAATTGCATGTGTCTGTTCCAACTGATTCTGCACATGTTCTGCGGTATCAGTAGCACCTGCAGATACTTCCTGCATTGCCTCAGTCGTTGTCTTAGATGCCGCTGTCAGCTTTTCGAAACGTACATTGATATCTGCAATATTGCCGGAAAGCTGCTGATCAAGTTCCTCATTTCTTTCCAGAAGATTTTCAGCCTCTGCTTTTGCCTGCGCCACTTCTGTAAATCTCTTTCTTGCGTTTTCGCGAATCACTTTTGTAGTCAAAACAGAATTCGCTCCAACCATGATCATAACAACAATCTGTACAACTGCTGCTTCAATTCCATGATACCCAAAACCGCCTTTTGTCGCACCGATCACAACAACAATGATACTCTCTAATATGGTACCTGTATTAATCAGAAGAAGATAACGTGTGTCACTGTAAGTGGTGACAACAAAAATCATCGGAATTACAAATACATAAATCAGATTTGTCGGTGAGGTAAAAAGACATATTGTGTAAAACAATGAAAATCCATAGGAAACCAGATGTTTGATCATCGCATGTTCCGTATTACCTTTCCAACAAATCACCTCGCCAATCAAAGGTATGACACCAATGACCGTAGCGATTGTCATATATACCGGAGACAGTTGTCCTCTTACGCTTTCCCATATCATAAAAAGCACCATAACCGTTACCGTACTGATATGTGACAGCATCGCAATGCGATTCGACCGCGTCAATTCCGAAATTTCTTTTGTTTCCACCATCATAATTCCTCCTCTAGAAAAGTTTTTCCTACTTATCCTTATATTATTTCTTAAGCATCCTGATATTCTATTTTTAGTGGTGTATGTGTCTCAAATACCTTTGCAAAATCAATTTCCGGGTTAAACATTGTATAAAATGAAGAATGTGCATCACATGTAATATTCTTCTTCGGTACAGTATTTAATGTACCATCCTTATTATATTTATAAAATGTTGCCTCCGTCACTCCATGTATCTCAACCTTGTATAATGGTGTTCTAGATTCATGCTTTGGCACATAGCTGCCTTCTTTAAACTGCAACACGTATTTTGGCTGTTCCATGGGTTCTGCCATATTGTATAAACCTCCATCTTCATTCACTTTTGTCCTTCATAACATAATAATCTCCTTTATTTTTCAATATCATTCCACGCTGACGAAGCCTTATCGCAAACTGTATCAAACAGTCCGGGGCTTTAGCTTAATCGTTAAATAAAAGCAATTATTTTATATAATTTTAGATTATTTCACTAAATGTTGCAATAGGTTATAATTACATTAATCAGATAATTTCTGTAATAAATATAGATTTTGCTTATAGCAAGAAAAAAAGCCGCTCAGGCCATAGACCTGTGCGGCTTCTCATAAGTTGATTTAAATTAAGTTTATCCTTCAATAGCAATATGTTTTGTGGTCTCAACTTTCTTTGGTTCCTCCTTCGGAACTGAAAGTTTAAGAATACCGTCCTGATACTTTGCCTTGATATCTTCCTGTTTCAGCTCATCACCTACATAGAAAGACCTGCTCATAGCACCGGAATAGCGCTCCTTGCGGATATACTTGCCATCCTTTTCTTCCTTTTCTTCCTTGTCAAGTCCTTTAGCTGCGCTGATAGTTAAGTAACCATTCTCCAGCTTAGCCTCAATCTCATCCTTCTTAAATCCCGGAAGATCTATATCTACTTCGTAGCTATTGTCTGTTTCCTTGACATCAGTCTTCATAACGTTCTTTGCGTGTTTACCATAAAGCACCTTGTCAACATCAGGAAATGAAAAATCCATCCAATCATCGTTAAATAAGTTTTCTCCAAAAATACTAGGCATCAACATAAGTCATCTCTCCTTCTTAATCTATAAAATCTGTGTCAACCTGTTTCTTTGGAACCGGGATGTTTCAAGAACTCAAAGCCTTTGCTTTTTGTTCCTTTCCTTTGTTCTTGTCTATGTTATACACCCAAAATTAGCACTCGTCAAGAGGGAGTGCTAATAATTTATAAATTGTTTATAATTTACTTTTGACAAACCGGCATTATTATTTACCATTTTAACATCTCCGGGCTTTCAAAAATCATTTTGTCCTTGCTTCTGTCTTATCATCATTCTTAGCTTTTATTGCTTCTGAGCATCTTCTAAGGTCTTTATTGTTGTAGAAAAGCATGTATTACCAGTAAGACCTGGTCGAAAAGACCCTCGCAAAGTCAAACCCCAGGCATCTGTAAGCTTTCTATATAGAGTGGCTTAATCATAGATAATTATAAGGTTTTTTTGACAGATAAACAATCTGTCTTTTTGTTGTACTGCAAAATAGACAAAAGAAAAAACACATCATATTTATCAAACAATTGCAAATATGATGTGTTTTATAATTATGTCAAAATTCTTAACTTAATGACATTGCTCTTTCGAGCTCTTTTCGCTTTGTACAACATTAAATTGTAGATGATTACTGTAAGAGTGAAAGTACACCCTGGTTAGACTGATTAGCCTGTGCAAGCATAGACTGTCCAGCCTGAGCAAGAATGTTGTTCTTGCTGTAGTTAACCATCTCTTCAGCCATATCTGTATCACGGATACGAGACTCAGCTGTTGTAGTATTCTCAACTACGTTGTCGAGGTTGTTGATTGTGTGCTCAAGACGGTTCTGAACTGCACCGAGTGATGAACGCTGTGAAGATACTTTTGAAATAGCATCTGAAATAGCGTCTACTGCATATGTTGCAGCATTACCGGAATCATCCTTTACATTAAGTCCTTTGATACCAAGGCTTGCTGAATCCATAGCGTCAATGTTGACCTGAATCTTGTTTGTCATGTCGGCATCTGCACCTACGTGGAGGCTGAATGAAAGGCTGTTAGCAACCTTTGCGGAACCTGTCTGAATTTGGAATGTTCCAGTACCGTTTGTAAGGCTTACCGGTTTATCAACTGCTCCAACACCGACTTTTGCGCTATTCTCTGTATCACCAATCTGGTTAGCCTTAAGGAGCTCCTTTGATGCAAGCTCGTATGCTTTCTTCTTGGAAATAACAGTGGCATCAGTATCTGAGACACCATCAGCCCCAGCTGCACCTGCCGCATTATTTTTATCATTCATTCCAGTAACAGTTTTTGTGCCAGTCTGCGCAGTTCCACCTTTATTTATAGCTTCTTTAATTTTAGTTACATCATCAAAATCTGGTTTAGTTGATGCTGTCGTATCAGTAGGTGCAGTCGGTGTTTTTGCATACCAACCAGCCTTAATTGCACCTGCTGTTGCACTCGCATTTGTTCCACCTACATAAGTATATTCTGTTCCGTTTACAGTCACTTTCTTATTTGCTGTATCATTAATGGAGTTATCTGTAAACCATGTATCAACGTCTGCCTCATCTGAACCAATAGTATAGCTCTTTCCGCCAATGCTAACCTTATCACCTGCATTAAGTGTATCCATAACAAATGTAGCAGTTCCATCTCCGTTATCTGTAAGTGTTCCCTTAAGACCTGCATCATGAGCCTTCATGTTGATTGTCTTTGTACCGGCCTCACCCTTTAACAGATATGTCTCATTGAACTTTGTTGTCTCTGATACACGGTCAATCTCAGTTGTAAGCTGGTCAATCTCGTCCTGAATAGCCTGACGGTCTGAATCCTTAGAGTTTGTACCATTGGCTGCCTGTGTTGCAAGCTCGTTCATACGCTGAAGCATTGAGTGAACCTCTGTAAGAGCACCCTCTGCTGTCTGTACTGATGAAACACCATCCTGTGCGTTTGTAGATGCCTGGTCAAGACCACGAATCTGCTTTCTCATCTTCTCAGAAATTGTAAGTCCTGCTGCATCATCTGCTGCACGGTTAATTCTGTAACCTGATGAAAGCTTCTCTGTGCTCTTTGACTGTGCGCTTGTTGTTACGTTAAGCATTCTGTTGGCATTTGCTGCCTGCATGTTGTGTTGTACTACCATAATATAATCCTCCTTGTCCCATATTCATGGGTTATTATGTTTGACCTCTGGAAATCCTTTTCCCGAGGGTTTTGCAGCTGCTTTGTGTTTATTTTTATTTAAGCAGTTGCGGTTTTCTATAACAAGCGGCTTCCCGGGTGTGGCAGATTCCACAGCCGCCTATTAACTTGATTAGTTGCTTTGCGTCTTTTTCTGACGTTCTTTCTCATTCCAGATGATTTGCTTGATTTGTTTCTTTGCTTCACTGGAAAACTCAGGTTCATGATAATATGTATCTTTTCGCTTCGCCGGGTCCGGTTCGTTGTTGGATCTTGCGATATTCAGTTCTTTGGGAGCATCTATCAGTAATCGACAGTGCTTTCCTGTTCCACCCGCGAACACGATTCGGATATCATCTCCGATATTTACATATTGCCCTTCCTTTAATGATAATTTGAGCATTTTCTACCTCCATGCACTAGGGAATAGCTTTGTCCATGCTTTTCCGAATTATGCAACATTTTAGGAGAAAATGTTACATTTTTTCGCAGATTAATAAGGGTGTCAAAACAGAAGCTGATTAAATAACATCAAATATTTATGACGTTTTAGTCATATTTTATCAAGAACAGCTTAATCTTTCACTTGATATAGTTAAATCTCGTGAAATTAATTAAAAATGATAGAAAAAGGTAAAGAAAATTATTTAAAAAATTCTTTTCTTTGGGGTTAAGGTCTGCAAATGGTGTCCGATATAATAAGTGTAAAGCAAAAAATGCAACATTTTACTATAAAATGTTGCATTTTTTGCTTTTTATAATTACTATTATTTTGTTGTGGATTTTGGATATTCCAGGGAAGAGTCTGTCATGCGGCATGTGCCTGATAATATTTTCTACCGCAAAGGAGTATTCAATGGGAACTACACAGCCAATCCGAAATAAGGATGAACTGGCGGCTTTCAGGATGTACTATAAAGATATCCATCCAAACCGCCGCAATTACTGTTTAATTGTTATGGGATTAAACACAGCACTAAGAATCAGTGACCTGCTTAAATTGAAGTGGGATAACGTATACAATTTCGAGCACCATGTATTTCGCTCTCATTTTCTTATCAATGAGCAAAAGACCGGCAAGAATAACTATGTCACTCTAAACTGCAATGCCACCGATGCTCTCCGGGCATATTTCAACGAACGGCATCCGACTGAACATGAGTTTATTTTTACAAAAGCCACCTGCAGGAGACAGCCAATAAACAGAGTTCAGGCATACCGAATTGTAAGGACTGCTGCCGAGGAGACCGTTCAGGATGAACATATCAGCTGTCACTCTTTGAGAAAGACATTTGGATATCACGCCTGGAAGAATGGCACACCACCTGCTCTGCTGATGGACGTCTACAATCACTCGTCCTATAAAGTCACGCAGCATTATCTGGGTATTGAGCAGGATGAACGTGATGAGATTTATCTGAATCTTGAGCTATAAAAAGAACATAATTATAAAAAACAGCCAGTGTTTCTCTATTTGAAAAACACTGGCTGTTCTGTTAGTCCGTTGTAAAACTCTATAGCCGCCGCAATATCCTTCTCATCCGGATGCCCCTTTGATACCCCGCCAATCAGCTTGAACGGTCCGAACGTATCAAATCCCTTGCATGAAAACCTTCCGACAATGTTGTCATGTTTGTATGCTATCACCCGCTCAATTGACTTAAAGACAGGTCTGCCGCCATATGTGCAGATAAGAAATACATTTTTATTGTCTGTGAGATTGACTGATGCAAACTTAAGCACCGACTGATGGAACTTCCCGCCGTATACTCCTGATGCAAAACCTATTAAATCATATTCCGACAGGTCTTTCTCTACCGTCTGTGTCGCATCTATCAGCTCGACATCGTTTGTCTTTGCTATCTCGTCAATTATCTTTTTTGTGTTTCCATGATGCACTGATGCATATACTATTGCTGTCTTCATCTGTAATGCTCCAATCCTTTATTAGTCTTCCTTTGATTTTGCCATCAGCATCTGCTCCAGCTTTTTCTTTCCGGTCTCATAGTCTGTAAACACAATTCCCTCCATACCAAGCTTTCTGCCACCTTCGATATTCTCCGGTCTGTCATCTATGAACACACATTCTTTTGGATTCAGATTGTACTTATCAAACAGGCACTGATAGATACCGGCATCAGGCTTTATCATCCCAACCATAGCTGAAATGACTTTGCCGTCAACAAGTGACACAAAACTAAGTTCACTGTGCGTATGAAGCTCGAAGAAGTCCTTTGGATAATTCGATAATAAATACACTTTATAGCCTCTGCTCTTTAACTCCTTAATCCAGTCTGCTGCATAGTCAAATGCCTTTACGACAAAAGCCTTTCCCTCTTTGAAAAACCTCCTGATATCCGCCTCATACTGTGGAGCCACCTTAACCATCTCATCAATTATCTCGTTCTCAGGAATTACACCACGGTCCAGCTCAACCCAGACAGGGTTTTCATATGTTGCATGGGCTAAAGCTGCTATTTTATTTTCTTCAATGCCAATCTCACGCATTGCCTCGTCCGGCTGGAACCTGACAAGCACGTTTCCTATGTCAAATACTATGTTTTTAATCATTTCTTATTTTTAGTAGCAGACTGTATCGTATGTATGAAAGTATTGTAAAATAAGCATTTATTACTTCTTTTACATAAAACACTGTCTACTACGTTCTCCTTTCCTAAAATTATTCTTCATCCAATAGCTCTTGGCAGGTCATTGAGATGAATACGCCTAACTTAATCAATTCATTAAGATGTTTTTCTGAAAGGTCAGCATCTTTTTTCGTAAGTTTTGATATTTCTGCACTCAATTCATCTGCCTGTTGCTGTATATAATAAATCTTTTCTTTATGTTCATCATTCATAAGCGTACCTCTATTTCTTAGCTAACTGTTTCTTCAGTCGTTCATTCTCGGATTTTAGTTCCTCATAATCGACTAACTGAACAATCAATTTCTTTTTGTCATCCTCTAACTTTTTAACCTGTTCCCTAAGAGTAGCAATCTTTTCGTCCTTGAGCTGTATCTTATCCTTTTTAACAGCAACCAAATCATCTAAAGGGCTTGCCTTTGAGATAGCTCTAAGGCTTAAAATACGCTCCTTAACTTGTGCATTGTTATAAAGGGTTGCCCTTGATACGCCTGCCTCTTTGCTTACAGTTTCAAAGTTAATAGGCTTGTTCTTTCTTTTAAGTTTATCAATAGCCTTGCTGACCTTATCAATAGTTTCTTTATTCTTTGCCTCTGCATGAGCCTTAATACCTGCAACCTGACTATCCGACACTTTCTTTGCCATTTAACTGCACCTCCAGACTTTCTACCAATGGTTTTAGATACTTGTACTTAACTGCCTGCACTTGATATGCTGGCTCTTGACCAAGTTCCTTTAGTCTTGCCATTTCCTTTTCAAGTAAATCCAGTTCATCCTTCAAAATCGGATAGAACTGAACCTCCGTGATGTAGTTCGGGCAGTTGTAAAAGAAGCAGCCATCTCCATCGGTACAATTACCTCGTCTAAAATCGTACAAGCATACTCCTGTAGGCAATGGATTGAAACTCATTGTTTTTGCCAAACCAGAGATTACATCATCAATCTCATCCTCAGTTTTTCCATGAAATAAATCATCTAGCTTACCTTTGATTTCTTTCGCACGAAGTCCTGCAATCTTTGACTCTGGACTCAAAATCATATCAGAATAGATTTCTTTGACTTCTTCTTCCTGTAAGGTAAGATAGTGTGCCGTCATTTCAATAGAAACATGAGAATACTGTTTCATAATCATTGCAATAGGTACTTTTCTTTTGATAAGTTCCCTTACAAATGTTGATCTAAACTGATGTGATGTAAGGGAATATAAATCACCTTTATTATCTCGAATATCATGTCTTTCAATGAAGTATCGTAGTTTTTTATCATTCCAATGCGTTTCAGTATAAGGAGCTATCTTATTATTCTGAGATTTAATTCTACAAAGAAACAGTTCTTTTAATCCACTTTCCTTACGAAACTCTGCTGTGTGTTCTGTAAGCTCTGTGATAGCATTTTTCACAAGGCCATTGATAAACACCTTGTGGATGATAGGTTCACCTTTTTCGGTTTTACCAAGAGTTACTTCCATGTAATCATAACCATCTGCTGTACGCTTTACACAGCCTTCCTGTATGGATAGAACCTCGTTAATACGAAGTCCTGTCTGACTCTGAATGATAATACCTGCCTTTGTAAGCACATCCTTTTCATCATGTACCGCATGATATAAAATCTTATCAAACACATCCTCTGGAATAGGCTTCGTCTTGTTGGTTCTCATAGACTTATTAGTATTCCATAACTGATTAGCTGTTTCTGTCTTTGGAAGATGAAGATGTGGTACATCCCATCCCTTTATCTGACCGATACGGATGATTTCTTCTACCACATGACACGATGCAAACCCTGTCTGTTGTGCCACTTTCTTTTCGTCCTTCATCCAAAGATTGAAGTTAAGATAATCCTCTAAAGTAACATCTTCAAAGCTGTGAATGCCGCTTATAGAACAGTATTCTATAAACATTGGAAGATTACCATTGATATAGGCTCTAACAGTCTGTGGTTTCATTTTACCAAGTTTATAGTAGGCATACTGTTTCACAGTTTTCTTCATATCTGCATCAGATATGTACTCAAAACGGATATATTTCTGTGATTCCTTTGTTGATTTAGCAGTAATAAAAGGTTTTAAATCCCATATATCATCACTGTATCGGGAGTTGCCTATCATTATGCTGTTTAAGTCTGTATCAGGCTCTATGACCTGTAGCTGTAAAGCCAAGTTAGTTGCCATTTTGCAATCCCTCCAATCTTTCAATGATGAATTTCAATACCTCTATGGTCGGTATAAAGTGTTCTGCGTAATGCTCACCATAGATAGCACCTTCTTCAAGCTGTTTTTCAAGGTTAGCCAAGTGCTGTTTATGAGCCTCTAAATACTCTGGTGTTGTGATATAACGACTGCAAGTATAGCATTTCTGCCTTTTAAGAAGTCTCGGACAGATATTTCCATCTGTAACAGGTTTTGTACAATAACCATCACACAAACCTGCAACACACTTATCCTTATTAGCCTTGAACCATTCAAACTCTGATACATTATCAAAAGCACTACTTTGTATCTGATTGATGTTACCGATAACACCTACACTCTGAAATACCTCTGCTCGTTCCTTATCCTTTACATCTGCATAGAAACGCTTTGTAACGGATGGATCTGAATGACCTAACACCTGCTGAATAACATTTATGTTAGTTCCCTTAGAGAGCATATCTGTTCCGAGAGTTCTTCTGAACTGATGGCTTGTAAGGTTGTAGTAATCACCATTGGCATCCTTGATGTTGTTTCTTTTGATAAAATCTCTGAACCAGTTCTGTGAAAAAGTTTGTGCTGTAATAACGCTCACTGAACCTGCACCAATACCTTTAGGAATTCTATGTATCATCAGAGTATCTTTATCCTTTTCATCAGATTCATCACGAAGTTCTGCAGTAATCTCTATCAGTTTCTCTATCGCAGCTACACATTCACTTCTGACAGGCATAGGGGACTTGTCTTTGTGTCCTTTATGCTGAGTCCACTCGATTGTATACCCGCTAATCAAATGTGGCTTAATACAGTCAATACGCAGTTTTAAGAGGTCTCCAATACGCATCCCTGTCGATTGCAGAATGATAATGCCATACTTTAGATATGGGTTTTTCTCTGTTTTAAGAGCCTCATTTATCTGTGCTACAACATCATCTGGGATAAAGTCGATTTTGAGCTTACGATTAACGCCGATATATTCATTTCCTGTAAAGATTTCTATCATAGGTACATCATTAGGTCGGTGAAGCTGACACCAACGAATGATAGATTTCAATGCATTTAAACTGTTTCTCTGCATATTTGTTCCAAAAGGCTTTTGTGTTCTTTCTGAAATGGTTGTATGCAGATAAGAAATAAAGTGGTCTACATCAGTATTAGTTAATCCTTTTAATGATGTGATATTTCTTGTGTCAGTAAACCTAATAAATTGAAAGAAGCAGACTTTAACCTCATTGTATAAGCTACTTAAAGACTTATTTCCAACCCTGTAATTCTGCCAAACATAGTCCTTTACAACGTCCTTGATTTCTTCGCTTGAAATATAGGAAAAATCAAACTTAAAGTTCCTTCCATAGTGCTGTGAGTCCTTGTCATTGTCAACGATGTTCCATACATCACCATCTGGTCTACTTGCCATCAGAGCCACCTCCAATTAATGTACTCTGATTCCAATACCTTGAAAGGCTGTCCTCAATGTATGGATTAGAGAGATGTGTGTACTTCTGAGTAGTAGATAAATGTTCATGTCCCATAATCATTCTTACAACACTTACATCCATTCCAGACTGTACTAAGTTGGAGCAAAAAGTATGTCTTAAATCGTGAAAGTTGAAATCAATTCCGATTTCTTTCTGTACCTTTTTAAGCTTGTCATAGGCTGCACGATAGGTAAGCTGTTTGCCAAGCTGTCTTTTCTGTTCTGATACAAAGATGTAACTGTGGTCTGTATCAATAAGGTTTCTTTCTTCCATGATGAAATCATCAAGTTCCTTGATTAGTGACATAGGAACATACAAATCTCTGGTCTTACCCTTTGACTTAATCTGCTGAAAGCATCCTACTAACTGTGACATATCCGGAAGTGGTACAGAGTCTATTTCAAGGTCTAAAACCTCTTGTATTCTTGCACCTGTAAGATAGAGCATCTTGTATAAAAGGATGTCTCTACGCTTGTCTAAACGGTTTAAAAACAGTTCCATTTCATCATCAGTAACAAGATTTATCTTATAATCACTTTCCTTTACCTTGAAGATTGACTGCTTTGTTTTATTATCAGACTTTGCGTGTTCCAAGATACCCTTGAAAGAATTAAAAGGTCTGTTTACATCATGCATTAAGATAGGATTATCTATTTCCTGTATATCTGCTTCAAACTGATAAAACATATGGATTGTACTTAAAATACGATTGATTGTTTTATTAGTCCTCTTGCTTTCCTTGTTGAGTGCTATGACATCATCATCTGATGCTCTGAGATAGTCTATAAACTCAGCAATCATCTTAGGTGTAACCTTGTCATACTCATACCCGTTATCATTTAAGAACTCCCAATAGGTTCGTAAGTCACTTCCACTTGCCTTTAAGGTATTGAGAGCCTTATCCTTTTGTCTTTGGAATTTCAGATAGTCGTATACTGGCTTTACAATTCTCATCTCATTATCCAGCAGAACAACTGTCTTCCTTCCTTCACGTTCTATAACATGTAGTTCCATGTATTAAATACCTCCAATACATTTATGATATGTCTATAATGTTAAAATACCTATTATTACTTTATATTTTACCATTAACAAAACATATGTTCAAGCATTATTCTACTGTATAATAATTATTTAATATTCAATTTTTAAGGTACACATACTTTACAATGATATATCCTAACAACCCCTTATATTTACTGAGTTTATTAGGATATATTTATTATTTAACTTACTATACATTAACTACTAAAGATAACATTTATTTTTTCTCCTACAACCCTGCATCTCTTCCTGCAAAAAGCAATGCCATATGCTAAAATATCGCACCTGCCCTCATCGCGCAGAGTCTCATCATATCTCTTCTCCTTAATCTGCGTCATAGCCGCCTCACACGCTGCATCAAGGTTTTTCATCTCTTTTGCATATTTCACTTCAATAACGATGCCTGCATCCGGATCCTCCGGCTTGATTAAAATATCACTGAAACCGTCTCCCGACTCACGATTTGACTTAATAAGCCAGCCCGGATTGCTTCCGCGAAGCAGGCCGAGGAGCAGACCGTGATAGAAGTTCTCTTTCATATCATCAGAAGCCTTTGTATCAAGTATACTTATCATGCGGCTCATCACGATGTTAAGCTGTCTTGCAATCTGCTTCTCATCTTTATCGAGGATAGCTCTAGATAAAAGCTTCATGGTATCATCATCTTTCGCAACAACAGCCTTGAACCACTCCTGAATCTGGAGAACAAACACTTCACGCACCTCTTTATTTGGAATCACCAGCTTGTAGGCATAGCTCTCACTGTCAGGCAGCATGACCTCACCAGCCGTAGTCAAGTAGCCTGTTGTAAAAAGTACGCTCCACAGATTGTCTATAGTATTGTCAATCTCATCATAAGTCAAGTCAAGGCGGAGCTGTTTCTCAACAAAACCACCTGCCACGAGCTTTTCTATCTCATCTCTCGTGGTCTGGTCTGCCTTGTCTACAAAGCGCTTCACCATGTCATTGCCACTGCTGTTAATCCAGAATGCACTCGGCCTGGCTGATGTGTCAAAAACCAGCTTCTTAGCAAAATTGATTACATCCCACGGACAATAAATGTCGGTATTACCGAAATGATAGCCATCGTACCACTCCTTTACATCAGGGTAACGCTCAGCCCTGTCATAATCCGTAAGCAGCTTCCTGACCTCATCATCAGTAAAACCAAACTGTTCATCATGGGCGATATCTACAATGGAATTGATTTCAAAATTGTTGAGACCTGTAAAAATACTCTCCTTGGATACACGAAGACAGCCTGTGAGTACGGCAAACTGCAGAAACTCATTAGTCTTGAGCGCCTTTCCAAAGAGTCCTCTGATAAGTGAAACCATCTCTTTATAGTAACCATTCTGGAATGCTTTATCCAGAGGGACGTCGTACTCGTCTATGAGGATAACAGCCTTCTGACCATAGTGTATAAACAATAACTGCGACAGACTCTGCAGACTTGATACAAGAAGCTGCTCATCCATCGTATATTTACCATCACACAGCGAAATGATAGCCCTATACCTGTCCTTATCGTTTTCTGAAAGAGCCTCACTATGCTCCAGAAACTTAAATTTTTCTGCTTCCCTCCCAATGAGCTCAGTAATCATATATCTTGCATCATCAAATGAACGTCCTTCAGCACTCTTGAGTGACAGAAAAATAACCGGGTACTTTCCCATATATTTGTCACAAAGCTCTTTGCTGCCTGAAATATATAAGCCATCAAACAATGACTCATCCGCGCCCATCTCAAAAAAACTTTTTAGCATGCTCATATTGAGAGTCTTTCCAAAACGCCTCGGGCGTGTAAAAAGGGTGACCTCTCCACCGGTTTCAACCAATTGCTCTATGAGCTTTGTCTTGTCAATATAATAAAAGTTGTTCCTTCTGATTTTTTCAAAACTATCAATTCCTACCGGCAGTTTTAAAGTACTCACCATATGAACCTCCACAAAACGTATCAATCCGCTATACTTAGTTATAGTATAGCGGATTGAGGGGCAAAATACAATTATTATTACCGGTCTGTGTTCCTTAGTTCTTCCTTTGATTTTGCCATCAGTATCATTTTCTCAAACGACTGTGCAAACCTCTCATCATCTTCCTCTGTGCGCTTTTTCGGTCCTTTGATATGATTCTTATGTGAGCTGCGTCTACAAATATTTGCATTTTTCCAGCCTCTTCAAATAAACGAGATTATTTATCCAGATACCTGAACACCTAATCACTCTCTATTCACAAATTTATTCCATGGTGTGCGCACTTCAATAAGGTTTCCGGACGGATCATAAAATCTTACAAGCTTCTGTCCTCCGTCGAGTTCTGTCAGCGCTGTAGCATATCTGACCTCATACCTTCCTGACTCCAGCTTTTTAACTACACCTTCGATATCATTATCTTCAAAATACAGTTCCGTCATATTGTTATATGGAATAGTCTGTATCTGCATGCTTTCCTTCCATATTCCGGCATCCTGCAATACCAGGCCCTCCGACATTATTACATTACCTTCCTGTCTCGAAATCACATTAAGACCAAACAGTTCGTTATAGAAGTGGATTGACTCTTCGATATTGTCCACTACTATTAATATGTTCTTTAGCTTCATATGACCACCCCATTACAATGGTCCACCTCATGCTGAATTATCTGTGCTGTCCAGCCTGTGTATTTGCCATGTTTCTTTTTGAAATTCTGGTCGAGATAATCCACTTCAATCTCTTTATATCTTGTGCATGGTCTCACACCATCCAGCGAAAGACAGCCTTCCTCCGTCTGAAAAGCTCCTGATTTTCCGGTAATCACCGGATTAATCATGGCAAACTGGAATGGTCCGGCCGCAACCACTATGATATTCTTTTTCACGCCAATCATGTTAGCTGCCATTCCAACACAATGGTCAAGATTCGCTTTCAATGTGTCAAGTAAATCCGTAACCACCTGTTTATCATCTTCTGTAGCATCCACTGATTTCTGTGCAAGAAACAGTGGATCACGCATTATCTTCTTTACCATTATTTACTTCCTGTTATACCTTTCTTCTTAATTTCTTCAAATCCCTCGTTTAATATTCCTTCTCAATCTCTCCATCTATTCCATACATTTTCTTGAATGCATCAAGGTCTGCCCGGTTCTTAATCAGCATAACTTCTTCTATCCTACCTGTATGAATGTTCTTAAAGCCTGCAACCTGCTCACCATTACATATGCTCGCTTTGATTACCGGTTTATTATTTTCTTTATCATATGCCTTTGTAACTGTCTTTTTCTTAAATAGTCCCACTATGACCACCTTCTTTTGACTTTGCCATCATTACCATCCCAACTGTAGCCCTCGCCACAGCCGCATCTTCCCTGTTTTCCATCATGTGGAAAGCTTTCATCTCCACCATATCCATCCTATGGCATATCAATACACCTCCAACTATTTTACCAGTCCTCATCATCGTCATCAATAGCATCATCTACACCGGCAGCATAATCATCATCGCTGTCGTATCTGTCATCATCATAGTCTCCATCCATATAGACATCATCATAACCATCATCATATGAATCATGATAATATTTCTTTGAACCGGAGCTGCTGCTTGAAGAGCTTCCTGAATATGTAGAGCTGCTACCGGAATTGCTATAGCTGTTCGTACTGCTGCCCGAAGAATTTTTACTGCTTTCTGATGAACTACTACTATTATATTTTCTGGAAGAATAGCTCTTTGGTGTATAACTGCTACTTCCTGAGCTGCCGCTTGAATTATACGATGAACTGCTATGTGACGAGTATGAACTTGATGGTGAATAGTCATAATCATAATACTCTTCATCATCAGAACCAGACCACCATCCTGCGAATCCACCTATGATAGCAAATACTCCAATAGCTACCAGAAGCAAAATTATGTTTTCTGCAATAGAATTTTTGTTATTTCTCATAATCACACACTCCCTTTAATTAGTTGTAAATGATATCAGCTCTTTGATTGTCTTTAGTATATGACTTTACGAGTCCCAAAGTCTGCCCTCGTAATTCGAATCTTTGTTCCAAAATCATCAATCAAAACTTTAATCAAAAATCAAAATCGTCACTGTCATCTTCCATGTATGATTTTTCCGCAGCTTCGTACACCGATTCAGTATGAGTATCAAACAGCACCCATTCCACCAAATCGAAGCTGTTCAGATTATCCTGCAAGAACCTGTTTACTGTATGTACTGCAATATTTGCTGCCAACTCAACCGGAAAACCATATGCTCCCGTTGATATGGAAGGAAATGCAATAGACCTTATTCCATTATCCATTGCCAGCTTCATAGAATTAAAATAGCAGTTAGCAAGAAGCTCCTCTTCTCTATTCCTGCCACCATTCCATATCGGTCCCACAGTATGAATCACATACTCACATGGCAGATTATAGGCTTTTGTTATCTTTGCTTCTCCTGTCTCACATCCGTGAAGTGTCCTGCACTCCACCAGAAGTTCCGGTCCTGCTGCTCTGTGAATAGCACCATCTACACCGCCTCCACCAAGAAGTGAGTTATTTGCTGCATTTACAATTGCCTGAACATCTCTAATTTTTGTAATATCGCCTTTTACTGTCCTTATCATATCCTAATCACTCTCTATTCCCAAATTTATTCCATGGATTACAGCACTTGTCTCAACTTCCTATCCTGAACGAATGGTTATACTTCTCCATCTTCCTGTGACTGCCTATATCTCCTCTGATAATAGTCCATAGCCCTATAATCAATCACATCCTTCATCTGACAAACCATCACCGGATTATCAATTAGCGGTCTCAGTTCTTCTCTAAGCCCGATTGCCGCACCATCTTTCTTCACAAAAAATCCCTTTCCCGACTCCAAAAGGAAATGCACCGGCATCGATAGAATCTTCTTTAAATGTTCCTTATCCGATATGGAATTGTATTTTTGAATAGTCATATTTTTATCGAGATCTTTCCAGTTGGTTCCGGTTGAAAAGAACTCCTTCCAGCTTGAAAGTAGCTGCTCTTTTGACACCTCCATCAGGATATTTCCATGATTATAAAATGCCATAAGCACAGGCATCTTATACACCTTTGACATGCTGGTGTTTTCAAGCAGCCTGATAAATTCTCTTCCTATTCCTTTGTAAAAAAACTCTTCATCCTGATTAAGCTCAGCCAGTTCTTTAAGAAATTCGAGATATTTCTTAAATGGATTATCCTTTGAATGAGCAATGGCTATTTCATAAATTCCATCATCCATATATGTGAACAAATCCATTCTGTCCGGGCGCCTTCCGAGAAGCTCCTTCACCCTGAAATATTCATTAATTATATGGTCTTTAAGCTTTAAATGTTTTCTGTCCATTTCCGCAAAAAGATCAATCAGCTTCATATCAAAATCTACCAGACAATCATCAGGAAAAGCTGATTTATCTGACGGATTATACACACCTGCATGCTGATTACTCCTGTCTGACAGAAGAAAACGCACTCTGCCCGCCTTCTCATAATTGCCGATAAAATCAAGCACAGTCAAAAACTCTTTTCCTCTGCATTTACGGAGTCCTCTTCCAAGCTGCTGGAGAAAAACTATCGGAGATTCCGTAGGCCTGAGGAACATTACCATATCAACTGATGTGATATCCACACCTTCATTAAACATATCCACTGAAAAAATCACTCTGATTTTGCCCTGCTTAAGCTGCCTAATAGCTACATTTCTATCCTCTGTGTATTCGCCGCTTGCATCGCTGAATACTGCTACAGATGGTATTCCTCTTTTTGAAAATTCTTTTGCCATCTCTCTTGCATGCTCCCTTGAACAGCAAAAACCAAGCGCCTGCCTTGAGCCATATTTACAATAATATTTGTAAATCAGCTCATATCTGCGAACGTTACCTATATAAGTTTCATTTAATTCCTTTTCGTCATATCTGCCTCTTACTATATGCAGCTTTGAATAATCTGTTTCATCAAAGATTCCATAATAATGAAACGGCACAAGCATTCCTTTGTTAATTGCTTCCTTTAGTGAAATCTCATATGGCACATTGTAATCGCAGATTTCATAGATATTTTTTCCGTCCATTCTCTCCGGAGTCGCGGTGAGTCCCAGTAGAAATTTTGGCTTAAAATAATCAACAATTCTCTGATACTGTTCATTAACAGCATGGTGAAATTCATCAATCACAACATATGTAAAATAATCCTGTGCAAAGTAATTTTCATTCAGATATTCCACTCTGCCAAGAGTCGCTACTGACGCAAAAATCACCGACTTTTCAGTGCATTTACTATCTCCGTTAAAGAATCCGTAATCATCTGAATCACGTACATTTTTAAATGATTCTGCCGCCTGCTTTAATATTTCCTCACGGTGTGCAACAAACAAAACTCTCTCATAATTTTTTGAATCAAACGCCGCAAGATATGTTTTTCCGACACCGGTTGCAGCCTGAACCAGAGCTCTCCTTGCGCCCTCTGCTCTCGTATTTTCAAGCGCACACAAAGCCTCTATCTGCGCGCCTCTCGGCTCAAATAGCGGTATCTGATTTGATGTCTCTTTATCATCCTGCAAATCGTATCTGTCCAAGTCCTTTGATACTGCCGGACGGTGCCAGTTCTTTGAATATTTTTTCAGTTCTTCATCGTCTATTACTATGGAATGATTTTCGAATAAGTCTACAAAAGTATTGTAAAACTTCTCATAATTAATCGGATCTGTTTTATTGCTGAATCTGTAATTCCACTCGATACCGGATGTCAGTGCACTTCTTGAAATATTGGAGGAACCAATGTATAGCTCACTGTAATCCTTGTAATGAAACATATATGATTTCGGATGAAATGAACGGTTTTTCTCATTATAAAAACGCAAATCGACCTGGTCACCAAGCTTATGCTTTATGAGATACAGTGCTGACGGCTGCGTAATGCCAAGATAGTTTCCTGTCAGAATCCTGATTTTTGCACCACGTTTTAGTGCATTGTCAAGCTCACCGAGCAGCATTTTCACGCCTGATTCCATCAGGAACGAAACAATAATATCCACACTGTCAGCCTTTTTTATACTGTCTGCAAGCTGATAGTACAGATACATTCTCTTATCCGCGCCTCCGGTCATTGCATCTGTCGAATATTTTATTTCATATACATCATCTAATGCTTCTGCAGTATTACGTTCAGCCATTTTTCTTCTCCCCGCCCCGGTCTTACATCGCCTGTAATCCACTCTTCCTTCACTTGCAGATTATCTATTTCACCAACAAACTCTTCAAATGTCTTTTCCGTGAAATCTGTGAAATAGCGGCCATTTCTCTCGCCTTCAAAATCACCATACTTAAAGGATGTGTAGATTATGCCGTCTTCCTTTAACGCTTTAAACATTTTCATAAACACGGCTTTAAGTTCATTCTTAGGAAGATGAAGTATTGACGAGCAGGCCCATATGCCATCATATTTTTTGTTCTCGTCAAGCTCTTCAAATAGCAGCCTTCTGACTTGTATTCCTGTGTAATTGCTTGCAATATGACACATTTCCTCTGAACCATCTGTGGCATCAACATAAAAGCCCTGTTCCAAAAAATATTTTGTATCTCTTCCTGAACCACAACCAAAATCCAATATATATCCGTGCTCCGGCAACAGCGTGCTAAAGCGATTTTGTGTCTCATAAAAATCCACATTTATTGTTGTTTTTGCAAAATTATCTGCATTTTTGTTGTAATATTCCAAGGTTTTGTTTTTGTTCATCATGAGTTTTTTTACTTTCTGATCCGAAATTCATATGAAGCATATAAATATCTACTGTTTAATATTCAATATGAATCTACATTTAGGGAAATTTGAGCATCCATAAAACTGTTTTCCTGCATTTTCCCCTTTATTTGCAGTTCTAAGCACCAGTTTTGAACCACATTTAGGACAAATCAATTTATCATCACTTACACTCTGCTTACTATCAGAAATTTCATTTTTAGTATCTGCTGAATCAGAAAGCTCATTTTCCTTGACTAGTTCTTCATACTTAGCTGCATAATCTTTACGACTTTCAATATTCATGTCAAGAATTCCCTGTGCAATTGACATCATTTCTTTTTTAGTAGATGCAAAATCATTTGACGCAGCTATAATATTCTTCATATTTGAAACAAGCTGATCTGATCTAATAACCTGACTTTTGATTTCTTTTGGAGCATATCGGTCATTTACGATTGTTTTAGGATTAGCTAATACTACTAATGATTTATAAGAGCTGTCAAAATTTCGTTTAATTGCAAGACTTGTGACAAGCCCTGCATTATCCAGTTTGGCCTCTTTTAAAACAGATAGATGCCTTTCACCCTGAGTAATTGGCGAATATATTCCTTCTTTCTGTTTCTTTGTTCCGTATGTAACAGTTCTGATAAATGCTCCTTTTGAATTAATATCTATATTTCCTACCAGATTCTTACACTCAATCAAAAATATAACCTTTGATGTAACTACAATAAAATCTATCTGCGCTTTTAATCCACTTTTAGTTTCTAAATTAATATCATGTAAGACTACCATATCCATATTGCTATGTTTAAGTTCAAACATTATATTATCTTCACCAGCTATACCAGCCTTAGTGACTGCAATTTCTTTTTGTATTGTATCTTTGACATCCTTATTAGCTTTTGGAAGTAATGACTCAAGTTTATCTAAATGATCTTTTGCGGCATTTGATTCCTTTAAAATAATAACTTCCGGTTTTGAAAAAATTCCCATATCAACATTCCTCTCTTGTTATTCCTATTAAATTTTCTGTGTGTATCTGCATCTGGGAAAATTTGAGCATCCAATAAATTCTCCATATTTTCCATTATGCCTCACAAGCTCTCCGCCACATCTAGGAATATTATACCATTAAACATTGAAAAAAACTATGTTTACAATACTATCAATTCACTCAATCTGCCATAGCAAGTCACGATTCCAGCAGCAACGCTTCCCCCACGATTGTGCCATTATATGTTTAAAGTTTTATATGTATGCCATCGCTTAGTAATCTAAACCATAGTAATTCCAAGACTTTCCACCAAATTCTGCCCTGTGTTGCCCCAGTCTGTGAAGGTCTGCATTATCATAAAACTGGAGTGCCGTGGCATACGAAAAGTACTTTAATCATAGTTTTGTTTCTCCTTGATTTGTCCCGGAATGCCCCGTTTTGCAAGGGTTTCCGGGATTCGTGTAGTTTGCTCTGAAATTACAGATTGTGGCAAATCAGAGCAGAACTGAGCATGTTGTTACTACCTGTTAGTAGTAAAATTAGTAGTAAAAGGGAAATTTCTACTACTAAGAAAAAACGTCTGCAAAATATGCAGACGCTCTTATAATGCATTATCAATTATACTCTTTTGAAACTCTTCCATTTTAGCAATAACATCAACATATTTATCAGGATACTCTTTCTTAAAATCAACAATCTCTCTTGTCAATTCCCCTGCATGTACAACAGACTGTTTATGTGTTCTAATATATGATACCTGTGACAAATTCATTAACGGAACATCTTGTGGAGTAAGTTGGAGATCATAATCTAAATCTAAATTTGCAGAATTTGTGACCCTTGATATTGGAAGAATAACATAATCCGACACATCTGCCTTTCCCACTATCAGCACAGGTCTATTTTTAAACGCCATACGACGATTACGGTTATCATAAAATTGAAATGTAGAAATATACGCTTTTCCTATCACTACATCTCCTCCGCATCATCAAATTCATCATAATACATATCCCATATAGAATCATATGGTCTAACCTTTTCTGCATCTTTACGAATATCTTCTAATTTTAATATTCTTCTTCCATTATGACCTTCAGTAATACCCTTTCTCGCATTTCTCCATGATATTTCTTTATGTGATAACTCACTAAGTTTCCATGATTCATATGCCCCATATTGCAAAATGATATTTTTTACTATATATCTTTCCTCATCAGAAACTTCTCGAATATCATCCGCAAACATTCCATCTTCTGTATAACTATTACGAACTTCCCTACAAACAGGACCATATTTCCATCCCTCAAAATTTTCCTTGAACATAGGCTCATTTGTAATGGCTATAGACTCTCTCTGGGAAAGATAAAGTAATTTGTGCAGTTTCATCTCATCAATTGTTTTACCTGAAATCGATTTATACTCAGTAAATATACACTGAGCCACATCAATTGCTCTTGCCATCTCTTTACCTCCCTTATAATAATATACAGATAATATATTATATTCCAAAAACTTATCGTAGTCAATACATTAATTATTGCTATATTTCTAGAATTTATTCATTCATATTATATATCGGTTTATTTTTGAATTCTATAAACTTATCGTTTATTTTTTAGAGCAATCATTTTGCATATTTAAAATATCTCCCAAACAAATGTAAGTTTGAATTATAGCCTTTTCTGCATCACCTCTGGTAACATCTGCATGGACTCCTTTACAGTGTAAACTATTCAAATTATCAATCCAATCGATTAAATAAATAATATTGCTTCCAACTAATGATTTATTAGCCGATTTTTCTTCCAATTTTTCTATTACAGCTGACAATTTGTTCTTATAGTGATCTCCGCTCACATCAATTTCTTTACCTGATTTTGTTTTGAACATTTTGTCGGAATAATCAGGAAAATACTTATCAAATAATTCAACTGAGACATTCTCAAACAGTCTGCGACAAGTTGCTAACGCCTGTGAATACATTTCGGGGTTATCCGAATCAATTTTACCTTCAATAGCCTGCAATTTTAATATTGTTTCTTTTGATAATTCTGAAAAACCATTGTCAACTTTCTCTCTATAGCTCGAAAATATATCCGTTGCTATATTTCCAAAAGTCAATTCAATTTGTTTCACTAATGCATATTCATAATATCTAGCTCTCAATGATGCAAGTCTTTTTTGATTATTTGATATATTTTTAACTAAACCAGATGTAGAATTTGCCACAGTACTTGTCAAATTATTCATCGCAATATAAGCATTATCTCCACCTACAGATGTCCCTTGAGTTGTAAAATTTCCAATTGCATTTTGTTGTGCTTCAATCTTCTGCTCTAATTCCGATGCTAATTCAGTAAAAATATATTGTGCTCCATCTTGATTATATCCTCTTCCATTTTTATATCCTATCTTCCAAGCCTCAGATAATACTTTTCCCTCCTTATCTCTAGGGTAACCTCCATATTCATATTGCAACCATATTAAGCTTTCTTCGTCATTTGTTAATCTCGCTATTTTTGAACATTGTAACATTGCAGAAGAAGTTGAAATTGTCTCATCCTCAATACCTTCAACAACTTTTTCACATGCTATCAGCGCTTTTTCCATCTTCGTCATAATAACACCTTCTTTTCAAATCTTTACAAAAATATTATAACATATAAATATATATTATACCACAAAAAACGCCCCAGCCTAAGCCAGAGCGTCATCCTTCTTCTATATCAAATTACCTTAAACACCTTTTGCGACATCGGTTTCTCCTTTTTCTGCTCAATCTCCGCCTGCGCCTTTCTAAAATCTTCCATTCGTTTCAGTTCTTCCTCGGCATCATCAAATCCGATATGCGTGTACACATTCATTGTGACTGATATATCCGAATGCCCCATGAGGTACTGCAGTGTCTTAGGATTCATTCCTGATTTTGCCATATTGCTGCAATAGGTGTGTCGGCATACATGAGGCGTGATATTAGGCATCTGCACCCGGTAAATGTCATTGTATCTGCCGACCATATGATTGAAGCGATGCTGCCAGTGCATTGCCACAAGCGGCATTCCATTGTTATCGTAAAATAGAAATCCACTGTAGCCATCTATAGATTTTTCCACCTTGGGAGCATTCCTGTCCTCAATGATTACCTTAAACATTTCTGCTACATCCTCTGTAATCGGCAGTACCCTTGTTCCGGCATCTGTCTTTGTGGTTTCGATGATATATCGCATATCCGATGTTCTCTGTAACTGATGGTCAATATTCACTGTTCGTTTCTCCAAATCAACATCCTTCAGCGTCAGTCCACAAAACTCTGAGATTCGCATTCCTGTATGAAAAAGTATGTACACCACTTCATAATATTTACAATACACCACATCGTCATGCACAAACTTCAGAAACTTTCGCATCTGATCTTTGGAAATTGCTTCTCTTGTAACTGCATCATTTACCAATACTCCGGCAAGCTGAAATCCAAATGGATTCTTTACAAGAATGTCATCATCCACCGCCATCTGAAAAGCTGGTCTTAACACACCACGGATGGTATGAATGGAACTGTAGCTTTTTCCATCTTCCTGTTGCAATTTTATAAGAAACAACTTGGCATCGGAAGTTTTCACACTTCGGATTGTCTTTTTCCCGAAAGATTTCTTTGCAAGTAATCTCTGCACTGTAACATATATACCCAATTTCTTTGACTACTATGGCTCATCTCCCATGTGTCTTAGTAGTCGAAACCGTAGTAATTCCAAGGCTTTCCACCAAATTCTGCCCCGTGTTGCCCCAGTCTGTGAAGGTCTGCATTATCATAAAACTGGAGTGCCGTGGCAGATAAATAAAACTTTAATCATAGTTTTGTTTCTCTTTGATTTGTCACGGAATGCCCTATTTTGCAAGGGTTTCCGGGATTATGGTGATATGCTTTGGAATTACAGATTGTGGTGAATCAGAGGAGAATTTAGCAAGTTGTTAATACCTGTTAGTCGTAAAATTGGTAGTAAAACGGAAAGAGTTACTACTAAGGGTTTTGTTTTTTATTCCTATATAATCGTACCAAAAACAAAATATTAGTCGCAGCCAAATGCAATGCATAATCTGTGTATTCATCTGGTATAGTAATAATCTGATTTCCTTGTCCATGTCCAGCTACTTTATTTCTTACAACAGGTAATCCTGTTTCCAATGTTTTTCTTATACTTGTCAAATGCGCATTCATATAGCTTGGATAAAAGCCATTGTTCTCTAAAATTGTAATAAGTTTCTGCGCAGTGTCCTTGTTTTTATCATATGCATATCCTTGTTTATCACAAATAATTTTCATTGTGCTTTCAAACGCTTTCCCTGCCTCTAATATTGCATTTTTATTATCACCTTTTCGTCTTCTTTCATAAGCATTTCTGATTTCATCTTCAGCACCTTCGAAGCCTTCTTCAAACAATAATTTTAAAGCTGGTTTCACAGCTGTTTTATGCAAAAAAGTACTATCAATAGTAATAATCTGTGAATTGGCAAACTCATACCCCAAATTATGCTGTTTAAATCGATAATTCAACTCAACAATCGCATCATTTATTGCCCCATCTGCATCATAATCATATTGGTATTCTGGTTTCATAGTACGTAGCTTTTTATCAGTCAAGTAAAAGAAATAATCTATTGCATCCAAAAAGTCACTATCATCACAATCTGTAAAATATTCTTCTATACTGGATTTTCCATAACCATTTTGCATTTTACCTTATCCCATGCCTTTCAATCCCTTTTCTCTGCAAAAATTTTCCTCGAAAATATCCCACAAATTTTCATCATATGTTGAATATGGATCTAAAACATCTTCTAAAATATAAAAAACCTGATTTCTAAAAGCTTGTGGAAAACTATTATATGTAAACACTTCCGGTTCTCCGTCTGCATTCTTAATTCTTTTTGATAATAATTCGTACATACCTTCTCCTTTATAATCTATTTTTTATTACTTCCTCACGTTTCATTACCGTTGATACATTTTCTCCATGTTTCACAGATTGCAAATCATCATGCAAAGACTTATGTGCCAATATGTTTAATTTATCAAACGGAGCTACTTGACATCCATCTAAATAATTTGCAGTCCTCAAATTTGCCTTAGCCATAACATCCATATTTTTATTAAGTTCTCTCAAATCTATATTAAAATCTCCATATATCTTCTCGTCATACGAAGGTGAAAAAATTACCGTTCTTTCTATATGCACTTGCTCCCCCGTAACACCTTTCTTATATTGAATATCAATATTTATTTTAGGAAAAGCACTTGAACAAATTGTTGCACCCCAAAAAGCAATTCGCCCTTGTGTTGATTCATTGGGGTATAGCTCAATTTCTTTACCAAATAGAGCATCTAACTCTAATTCGTTTCTATCACCATTATTCTCAAGCTTTTTTATTTCTATTAATACATCCTTTGCAGCACTTCTACCGGTATTAGTAACCCTTAAATATAATTCATCTTTCAATTCGAACAATTTAAAAGATAATAAAGGGTCTAGGCTCTTTAAATATTGTTTACTATTTTTTTGATTATAATATATTGATACAATAACAGTACTCAAAGATATAAATGCTGCAATAATTGAAATTACAGTCTGTATAGTAATTTTATCCATGTATATCACTCTCCTTAAAACATAATCTTCCTGACAATTATTTACACATATATTATATCGTCATTTTCACTTCTTTTCCACAGAACCCCCTAGTCTAAGCCAGAGCGTCATCCCTCTTCCATATTAAATTACCTTGAACATCTTCCGTTCAACTTCTGTTCAACTTCTGCCTGCGCATTTCTAAACTCTTCCATTCGTTTCAATTCTTCCTCAGCATCATCAAACCCAATATGCGTATACACATTCATTGTGACTGATATACTCTGTATTACTAATTATTATCTTTTTATATCTTATTACTTGCATATTCTCACAGCATCTTGACACTTATCCATTAGACACACACTTATAAAAAGGAAGTAAATTTATTACACGCAATGATTCAAAACATATCAATCATAATTCAATTTACCCTCCAAAATTGACCACCTAACGCTTTTATGCATAAACGTTGGATTTGCTCCAAATGGTGTTTTAATCATAGTTGAATCCTCTCACGTAACTTATTACCCAAACTTCAACTGCAATCCCTCAAACAAATCCCCAATAGTACAACTCAGATGCTCGTCCGACTCCGGAAGTGCATACTTGGCAATCTCATACTCCGGATTCAGCTCCAGCTTCTTTATCAGTGCTCCGGTATTTACTGCATCGTCCAGTCCATCATGGAATCTGCCTTCCGGCTCTATCTCTGCACTTTCAAGTGCATCCTCCAGGCTGTAGCACCTGTCTAAATCAAATCGCTTCTTAAACACATCCTGGTAATCAATCCAGCGGTCTGCTTTCATAAAGTCATCTATCTTTGCGCTCTCTATATTCTTTGCTTTTATCTCATGCAGTATCTGCGTTCTGTCAGAGTCACTCCAGGCATAAACCTTGTACTCCCTGTCTCCAAGCCAGTCTGTCAGATGCTCAAGTGCCTCTGTCAGCTTCGGAGCCTGTTTGATATCGCGGTTTTTTATGCCTGTCATGCTCTCTATGAAATTGTCCAGCACGCCGTATTCAGGATTTACATACTCGCAAATTGTGGCTATTCTGTTGAATCCTTCATCTAAGAGAACTGCGCCAATCTGTATTATTTCACTGGCGTATTTATATGTTTTTCTATAGAGCTTCTTTACCCTGCACATTTCCAAATCGATTACCAGATAATGCATATGTACCTCCTCAGTGTCCTGCTTATTATTTTACCACATAGTACTTGAGTCATACAGTCTTTTTAGAGATTTTCATCTTTTACTTTATCTTCCTCTATCATCACCGGCTTGTCCTTACCATCACTGATTACTTTGCAAATCACTCCGCCGTCTGTCACAAACACAATCTTTCCTTTTGCCTTACCACCGATTTTGTCATACAGTCTGCCTGCACTCATTGACTCACCCTTCACGGTGTATGGGCTGTTGGCTACGTAGCCTACCTTGCCAAGTCCTTTTATCTTTACCTGTATTGCTTCGCTGTCATACTCATTGTCCGGCTCCTTGACCAGCTTGACCTTCATGCCTTTTTCCATGAAGTCGCTTCCGTAATAATGGTTGCATCCTGCTATTGTAAAATACATTTCTTTCATTGTCGTGTCCTCCTGTCTTTTTTACCACTCTTCATAATCCTCATCCATTGCATCATCTACACCAGCCGCATAGTCATCATCACTGTCGTACCTGTCATAATCATAGTCACCATTCATATAGATATCATCATATCCTTCATCATATGAATCATAAGAACTCGAGCTGCTGTGATATGATGAACTACCTGTTGATCCGCCTGAATAGCTTCCGCTATTGTCATCGCCATATGCATTTGATGATGAACCTGCTGAGCCTGAGCTGCTATTATATGATTTATTCGAATAAGATAAGCTACTGCTTGATGAACTGTTTCCTGATAAGCTGCTTCCGGATGATGTATATCCTCCCGAATACGGCTTATGCAAGTAGCAGTAACTGCTGTTTTGGGTCTGTTCATTATTACATCCCGGCTTTATGCATTTGGGTGTACTCTCTTCCATAGCATTACCAATAAACGCAAATATGGCTATTACAGCAATTACTACGAACACATTCATGCCAAAAGCTGAGTCGCTGTTATATGAACTGTGATTAGTATTTGAATTATTATCATTAGTGCACTCCTTGTAAATCATATACTCTAAATAATCGTCCTGCCTGTCATTTTTTCCGTTGTGGTTCCAGTCGTACATTGCCATAGGTATTACCTCCTGATATTATACCGGTCCGTCGATTTTACATTCATCATAATACTTGCACAGCATACATAAGCTGTTGCAGTGTTTTGAATGATGCAGTGTCCTTTTTATCCAGTAAATAAATTTTTCCATTTTGTCCTGTCCTCCTGTTTTTCGTAAATTAAATGCTTGTTTCTTATGATGGCTATAGCTTAGCATTTTACGAGTCCCAAAGTATGCCCTCGCACGTCGAATCTTTGTTCTTTATTGCAATAAAACTACAAAAAAGACGCAGAATCTCTCCCACGTCCTCAAATGCATCTGCATTATACTGATACTCAAGCAGACCCCTCTCTTTTTTATGATCCAATCTACAACCTCCTCGATAGAAAATTTATTTCCTTCGAAAATAACTGTATGCATTGCAATCTTTGCTGCCAATTCAACCGGGAAACTATATACTCCCGTTGATATAGAAGGAAATACAATAGACCTGATCCGGCTTGTATTTTCTTATACTTCTTCTATTCTCAATTTCTCGTATCATAATTCCTCTCTATTGTTAAACTTGAATTTTACTTAGAACTCTTTTTCACTGGATCTCCATTCTCATCAATCTCTCCTTCAAGCCATGCCATAATACCAAAGTTACACAACGGACAAGTTATTGTAACCTTCTAATTTACAGTAAGCTTATGCACTTCTTCTTGCAATGCATTCAGATAATTTAATATTTCTTCAAATTCCGGTATCTCCCCATATATCATATTCCTCATTGCATTATAATCTGCCTTTAATGCATCAAGTACACCATCACTTGGCATAAGCTCAATACTATTTAATGTTGCTGTCTCATAATGTGCACTTTTTGCGTAATAGAATTTCTGCTTAAATGCAACATCCTTTTCAAGCAATTCTTTTCTTGCAAAAGCACTTTCTTTCACCCAGGAATTACCTAGATTATAAACATCATATAAATGTCTTGCATATCTTGCTGGTAACACTTTTCCTTCTGGAAAATTTGCTATTTTATGTAATATAGTTAGTTTCTCCCAAAATGTACGCTCTACATCTATGGTCAAAACACTTGTCTCTTTCTGTGTAAATACATCTGGATATTTCTCAGCTGCAAAAGGACTTACTACAGTCTCATGTGATGGCATCCATTCAGCTAATGGACCTATTTCCAATCTTACGCAGGAACGAAGATATTCACTCTCAAAAATCTGTGGATAATAGAAATTAACAACCATTTCATCTTCTGAATCAACTTCTACCCATTCTCCATCCCCTAGTTTTTTCTCCAGTTCTTTATTGAGTTTTGGAACAAATTCATTTTCATAAAACTTTGCCGCCTCTGCATTAATTTGCTTATTGAATTGATCCTGCTTTGTTTTTGACCTTTCACTCCAAGGATTTCCCTCATCAGTAATTATTTTTCTCCAATCCAAAATTAGATCGATATCTTCTGAAAATCTCTCTATTACATGATATGATTTCGAAAGACTCGTTCCACCCTTAAATACAAAAGCTTTTTTATATTGGCAATCATGAAAAAGGTGGTCTAGCATAAAGCATACCCAAAAGTCTTTTTCCACTACATTAGGTAGCATTCCCATTTTTATTGCCGTTGCCTGAAATAGTTCAGTCCTATCTTTTACTGGTAACTTTGCAACTTCTCTCATATTATTCTAAACACACCTTTCTAATTACTTCGTATATCCACTCACTTACGCCAGTTGCCTCTTCAAGAAGCTGTTTCCTTTTATCCTCAGGAACTCTATTCTTCAAGTTGTTAATAACACCTTCATCAATTCGCTCTTTTCCAAGTGTTTTTATAGCCTCTACTACCAATGTTGTTGACTCTGACATAAATGAAATCTGACGGTTGGTCCTATGCTTAAATTCGATATTAACATTATCCCATGCAAATTTTCTATATGGACCATCACTTATATAGGACCATACAACAGGAACCTGCGTTGACAATCCCAGTTTATTTAACGCTACATCTCCACATGGTGCTATTGTCCAATGATATCCTCTTGCAATTGCATAGGCTACTTTTTCCGGATTAGCAGGAACATATTCCTTAAGTAAATTGCTATATACAGGTTTTTCGTAAACTCCATCGATAATTCTTCGTATTGCTTTCTCTTCTACCTGTCTACCTAAACATTTTCGTATTGTTGTAATTGTTGCAATATCAGTAAAATCTGATGTCACAAATACTGCGCCATATTCGGCATCTAATATTCTCTTTTTGATTTCTGCATAAATTCCACTTGCCATAACAACACGCTCCTTAAATTTGTCACGATTATTATACATTTTTCGTGACAAAAAAACAATTCATTTTTTATTTTGATTACTATCTTTCCTTTATTTTCTACGCACTTAAGTGTATTTATTCCCTAAATAACAAAAAGACAACAGCTCGCTTGGCTTTTCCTGTTGTTCTTGCCTTTATTGATTTCTTTATACTCGGTGTTCTCATTCCAAACTTCATCTTAATCGCCTCTGTTGTTTCAAAAAACGCTCCTGCTGCCAAGTACATGGTCAAATTCATCAAGAATATCCGTCATCAGTCCCTTATCAATCCGACTTTTACACTCTGCAATCAGCACAGCAGGGATTCCATAAAATGCTTCTGCAATACTTCCTGTAATGGCTCCAAGTGTATCCGTATCTCCACCAAGTGATACTGCATTACGCACTGCGTCCTCAAAATCCTTTGATTCCAGAAATGCGATGATTGCTTCCGGCACCGTTTCCTGACAGCTTTCAACATGATGGTAGTAAGGTCGGATATTATCCAATGTTCTACTCAGATCATAATGAAACTCCCTCTCTATATACTCTTTGATTTCTTCTTTTGAAGAGCCATTCCTTGCCATGTATATTACACTTGCTGTCGCTTCTGCACCCTTTATACCTTCAGGATGATTATGTGTCACATTTGCTGTCGCTCTTGCTACCTCTCTTGTTCTTTCAATTGAATCATAAAGCCAGCCTGCCGCTGACACTCTCATGGCTGAACCATTTCCATAGCTTCCGTATGGCTTTGGATTATTTTCTTTAAGCCAATGTCTGAAGCTTCCACCATAACCTGCATGTGGATATCTTTTTCCCCAATCCTGCATATTGGATGCTACCGCATCTTCAATTTCCTTTACTGCAGCTTTTGGTCCGACTGCCAGGAGAGCTTCTCCAACTGCTATTGTCATAACAGAATCATCTGTAAAGCCACAGCCTTCACTAAACAAATCAAAGTTCTTTGTCTTATCACCTCTGTCAAACTCAAACGGGCTTCCAATAATATCTCCTAAAATCGCTCCGTACATATATGCCTCCAATCCCCGGATTACTCCGGCAGCTCTCTTTCTTTGTTACAATATAAGTATAATTGAATAGCATCTTTATATGGTCGCTGTTCGGGCGACACTTTTAAGATAAAAAACAAACGCCGATACTATGTGAGTACCGACGTAACATTTACTAATCAATATTTACTTGTAAGCAATTTATACTCCAAGAATTTCATTCGTATACTTAAATAATGTCACATTCAGCTGCATAATATCATACTGCTTATCTATTATAGCCTTCTGTACGATCAGATCCACCTTACTACTTGGACTAAATGCCCAGTCTGCTCTTGCAAGTAAATCTCTTGACTGTTCGAGATCAAGCTTCAGTGCAATACAAAGTGCCATCACAGTCTTCTTCTTTGGATGATAATTCCGGTCACATTGAATTTTTGAAAAATGTTTTCTATCAAGGTTTGCCCGTTTCCACACATCCTTATTATCAAGATGCGATTCGTCGATCAGCTCAAATAATTTGTCATGAAATGAAACTCCGATATTTGCAAGCTGATCTTCCAAAGAAATGTCTGCTGACAGCATACAAGGCTCTGCTAACCCTGTGTCTTCCTCCAGTGGATAGTTATCTTCTGCCTCTCTTGGAAGCATCTCCTCATAGAACGCTTCCTCTGGCAATTCTCTCATGCGGGTGTTGCTTCTGCTTCGCACCGGATATTCTTTTCTATGACTTTCCCTAACATAATTAGCATCTATGTAAGAATCAATATCACCTACAATCTGACTGGAAAGTTGAAAAGACCTTTTATCAAACACTACCAGTATAATTTCAATTTCATTTTCGGTAAGAAACTGGCTGAATACTGACACAGCAATCTGTAATGCCTTTTCCTTCGGAAATCCATATACTCCTGTCGAAATTAATGGAAAGGCAATACTCTCACACTTAAGTTCCAATGCTTTTTGCAATGGTTTACGATAACAATTCTCCAGAATTTCAAATTCATGGTGCAATCCATCCGTCCATACCGGACCTACTGTATGAATAATATATTTTGCCTTTAGATTATATGCACCGGTAACAGCAATATCACCTCTTGCAATTTTGCCGATATTCGCTCTTTCTGCGAGAAGCTTTTCTTTTCCTGCTGCCTCATATATTGCTAAGTCCGTGCCACTTACACATATCGGATTTGGATTAGCAGTATTTACGATTACATCTGCTTTTACCTTTATTATATCGTTGCGAACAATCTTAAATGGCATTGTGGCACCTCCTTATCCATAATCCATTCACCTGATTCGTTTCCCATAATACACACCTCTATATGAACATTATTACAGTAATACTACTCCCAACAGCAAGCTTATACGCATAATGATGTATCCAATTATTAATGTCATTATCCAGCATGTATTGACAAAACTCATATTTTATGTTCCTGCCCCTCGATTTCCTTTTGAATCCATGTCATAATTACATCTACAAGATAATCCTGCTGCACCTGACTTAGTTCCTTGCCCGGCTGCATTTTATGCCACTTTCGGATGCACTCCCTGCAGCATGTAGCTGTTGCATGCTGAGCGATAAATACCGGATGACCTTTCATTGGTGTCTGCTTGCCATCATTTGCTATATATGCCGGAGCTTCTCTCTTTGCAATAAAATCCTTTGCATGTTGTCTGATTGTGTCCAACCCTTTTTCATTTATGTAATCAATATCTTTCTGCTTCAGATGGAAACTGCTTCGGAACCTGGAATTCCCAAGCCGCTCAAATAACTGCCTGTACCATTCATCCTTAGTCATTAAAACTTCACCACTCGTTCCAAAAAATCACCTATTATTGCTATCTATCAATAATAGGATTATACCACCATTTACCCCTATTCAACAAACACAATACCATAGATTTTTTCAGAATTAAGATATTTCCCAGACTACAGTAACTGTATCAGTAACATCTATATCGCCTGCTTCAATATCTATATCATATGCCGACTGTGCACTCATTTCATATTCCGTACACTCCATTAATCTCATTTCATTCATTGGCTTTGTTACAAAATCTATCTCTCCCCAGGAATAATCAATTTCCTGTATTTCACCCAGTTCCACATTTGCTGGTATGGCTCAAAAGTCTGGCATTCCAACAGCAGATACCGCAAGACCGTCTGGCAGTGCAATTACAAATTCGATAATGACGAACATTGCACCACGCCGCACCTAACGGATGAAGACATCCAGAATGCTTTCCTTTCGGCGCAAACAAGCTTCTTGTCACCAAGGATGAGGTTATCGCCAACGCCCACGAAACGGGTAAAAAAACAGCCGCTAAAGTATTTAACCCTAACGGCTTCTTAACTTATTATTTTATAAATTTCTCTTAATCCTCAATCTGTGGAAGATTAACCAGTTGTTGCAATTTCTTTTCAAGAACTGCCTTATCTGGTAACTGTAGCTGATACTGTGATACCAACATCGGTGACATAGTTCTGCTCATAGCATACTCTACCACCTCATCATTCTTAGCTGCACACAAAAGCAACCCTACACTAGGATTTTCATTCTCTTTTTTCACCTGTCTATCCAATGCTTCAAGATAAAAATCCAACTTAGATATATATTCAGGCTTGAACTTGCCTATTTTAAGTTCTATTGCTACAAGGCACTGTAATCCTCTATGGTAAAACAATAAATCAATTCGAAAATCATCACCACCAACCTGTACCTTATATTCTTCATCAATAAACGTGAAATCTTTTCCTAATTCCAAAATAAAATCCTTCATGTTTCTGATTAAAGCTTTTCGTAAATCATTCTCATGAAACTCATTTGGCAAATCCAAAAATTCCATAACATATGAATCTAAAAATGGGTTTTCTCCCAACTTTTTAACTGATTCTGGTAACAAAGTTTCCTTTGATAACATATATCTTTCATAATATCCACTGTCTAACTGTCTCTCCAACTGTCTTTTAGAATAATTTTCCTTGATGCATAGACGGATATAGAACTCTCTTTCCTCATCTGTCTTGCATCCCGACATTATCAGCAAGTGATTCGTCCAGCTAATTTGTGTCACCAGTGGTGTCACAATTTCATTATCCTTGTAAGTCTCATAAAATTTTTTCATTCTATAAAGACCTCTTCGGTTAAATCCCTTAATACCAGGAAATGTCTCCTGTATTTCTCTTGAAATCTCATCTATATATGCATCGCCATACGAAGCGTGTTCCGTTTCCTTACTTAAGAACTCACCTACTTTCCAATACATTTTGATAAGCTCCTCATTTACTTTTTTTAATGCATTTTGTCTAGATTCCTCAATTATATGGATTAATCCAGCTGCCGACATCAAATCATTACCCATACAAATATTCCACCTTTCGAATTGTGTCACCAGTGGTGTCACAATGTCATTTTTACCATTTTAGCGAGAAATTATAAACTTTTTTAAATCACAATGTTTAATTATATCAAGATTCTCCACTCCTCTCAATTACTTTTTCCTGTAGTTTTTCCTTTTTCATCATCGCTATCTTCTCATGAATATTGGTGTTATACAGTCTGTAAAGGTCTGTAAAGTGCTGTATAAGTTTGTTATTAAATTGTGACAGAAATTAAATGCCAAATCATCCCATCTGTCCCCACAACTATCTTCTGTATGTGTAACCTTTCCGATCGCAGTATTACATTTTGAATAATCGCTTAATCCCTGCTTCTTTGTAACTCCAGAAACTTTTATAGCTATAATTCCTGCAATTACAAATAGAATACATCCAACTATATTCATTACTCAGTCCTCCACATTATTTCTTTTAAAATTAACCGAACAAATCAAATTTTATAACATTTGGATGTTCACCGCTTTTATACAGCTTTACATATTTGTGCCATAATTTTCCTACCACAAACTGGCTTATTATAAGCCAAATGATAAATAGAAATATAAATGCGGCACAACCTAATGCAAAAATTGCTTCCGCATATTGACTAAATATAATACATGACAGGGCGATTATGAGAACTGCTGAAATTGGAAGTGACAATTGAAACCAAAATAACTGTCTATACGACTTATATAATTTTCTAAATTGCTCTTCATTCATAGTCTGTCTGGCAAACTTGAGCATTTCATTATTTTGTATTTTACTATCAATAGAACCAATATATGAAATCTTTGACATAATTATTTCTCTCCTATTTTTTCATGTTTTTTATGCTTTTTCTGTTATTTGCTACTGTTTTCTCCAACTTTTGAACATTCTGCGATATATTATTTTTCCCTTGTACACTTGAACTTTCTTTGTAACTTCATTACACCCAAGAACTGTTATTACAAGAAAGAAACCAGCAGTAAATAAAGTGGATAAATAATTTTCCAATGATTCCATTCTTAACCTCGCCACTTTTATTATTTCATATTTACTGATGATCTCCTGCAGCTCCTTCATCTGACTGTCAGCCTGAACTTTAAATGGATGATTTTTAAAATCGTGAAGTCTCTCAATTTCTATCTCCACAACTTTTCATCACGGTCTCTCTGTTTCTCACTACCTATATTCATTTTTGAGCTCCTTTTCACTGGACTAAAAAAAACGCCCAGACTAGATTTTTTTTAAATCTAATCTGAGCGATTTATATCTCTCAGGTCTGATTTCTCAGACAAGAAAACCAATTTTACAGATTTTGACACCCCTTTTCCTATATTACACAATACTTGAAAATACCGGGTGGAAATCATTACTGCTTCAAACAACTGTTCTCAGGGGGAATCGAACCCCCAATTAGCGCTTAGGAACTCGAGATATCACTGTAAATACATACAATGATTAGTCAACCTAAGTCAAGGAAATCCTTGGTTTTCCTAACTATTCTGTTACTCCCTGTCAAAATAAGAAAACCTGTTTTCATCTCTGTAAAGCACCTTTCGGTGCTCGCCCGGTGCTCGGAGCACTCGGAGGATGTAACCATTCCGTTCCATCGAGTTCACTCGGTTGGCCACCATTACGATTCAGCTTTGTAACAATGATCACTTGTTTTTCTTATTAGATTAACTGTATTATAACGTGCTGTAGGTCGGATGTCGATGATTTTTTGATCATATTTATTGTTTTATATGTTACTTCTCTATTAGTTCTGCAAACTTGAAGTTATCGCTTTACTTTTGTTGTATCTTAGCCAAAATACTTTCTATTACAAGTGTTACTGTTATAAAGGCTCCTACAAGGGTATAGTAGTTTAAGCCATACATCAATGGCAAAAGAGAAATAACTACCGTAATAATGGAAAGGACAAACAATGCTTTGAGAACACCTTTCTTCTTCAATGAAAACAATGAAAGTAAGAAGATGGCAACAGTAAGTGTGGCTGTAATAAGTGGAGCAAAATTTGCATAGCCAAACGGTGTAAGGCTAAAGTATGAGAATGTTTCTTTTACTCTTTCTGTTGGAGATGTTGCAAAAATACAAACTGCTCCCAAGGGTAATAATTCTAACACTATTGTTAAAGCTGGCAAAACCGCTAAGCAGACTTTCTTCATGTTGTATATCTCCTTTACAAATTCCGATTTTCTTAATTCTACAAACTTGAATTTATTTTAATAAATATTTTTCAAATGCTTTGTGCGTGTCAAAGTGAACCTCTTTGAAAAATAAAACGAGCCAAATAATAAAAGCCGGAATAGCCATATATGGTGTTAAAAAATAAGACAACACTGCTCCTACTAACATTATGCCAGCCCATGTAAAACACTGATTTTTTATATCACGAGAAATATGAGCTTTATCATACAATGCCTGTTCTTCTTTCGGTAACGAATTAAATCCCGAAACAAATTTAGCCGCTCTTTCTTTAAATATTGCAAATAACACTCCTATAATCACAAATGGAATAACCAAAACTCCACATAGCCAAAACCCTATATTCATAGCATATTCCTCCTTCACAAATTGGAAGTTGTTAGTCGCTATCTTGTTTGCGGTTAAATTCAAAAACGACAGGTTCA
>ERZ791808.332-NODE-332-length-59024-cov-3.983585_pt1 | contig 59024 bp, 48 predicted proteins | sample MGYA00510305_ERZ791808 | MGnify/ENA primary metagenome ERZ791808 (study PRJEB30046, sample SAMN00792024) | human gut metagenome | study: EMG produced TPA metagenomics assembly of the A metagenome-wide association study of gut microbiota in type 2... | reverse complement strand
GAATCAATTATAGAAACAAATAATTAACTGTCCAACTTTTGGGGTGCAGTTCACTGTAATTAATTAGTAATCAACAATATAAGAGTAAAGAGTGATAAGGTGAAAGCAAGTCAAAGTAAAAGTTGAAAACTGCTGAATTAGCAAAAATACTATCAAAAACACTTAAGAGAGTGATGTCTTACGCTCCCGTAGATGTAAGCTATCGCTCCCTTAGGCGACAGGCAACGCTCCCTTAGGCGATTTTGGAATAACCTTGATGTTTTTTACAAACACCTCGATGTTTTAAAAAAACATCAGGTTGATTGAAAAAATCATAAGGACGATTGATGACAAAGATACGGTCGATTGACGACAAACTCCTATCGTTTGCAAATAATCGACCGTATGTCAAAGAATGAAGAATACAAAAAAGTGCTGCCCGAAATCGAGCAGCACTTAATCTATTATATCTAAATATCAACGCAATTACTTAACGGCAATCTTCTTACCATTTACAATATAGATACCCGGAGTGAGACCTTTTAATGCTTCGGAAACATCCGCTTTGCGCAAAAGAACTCCTTGTAAACTATATACTTCAACGACACCACTTAACTCACCTGCCATAACGGAATCAATACCGGATGCAAGAATAGTATAAGTGTAAGTCAACTCAGGATTATAAATAGCTCCAAGCGATACACCAAAATCCTCTGCCATATCATCGTAAAGACTATTATAAACCGTTCCTTCAGGTATAGTCAAAGTATAAGTGCCATTTTCTGCCACCTCTTTCTCAAGACTTATAATAGCATCCATAGGATGATCAAAATCTGAAAAATCGATAGTTCCTGTTGTTACTGTAGTTCCGGCTACATCTTTTAATACAATCTCTTTCGTGGTATCAAATCCACCGACCATATCAAATTCATCAACACCGACAAAAGTCAATATAAATTCTTTCAATGATTTTACCTCTCCTACTGCCGGAGTGATGTCAGAGCAGATAAATGTATTGGCTTCCACTTTCTTCGTGTATCCTGCTACAACATAATCATCTACATCACCATAAGTCACATAAGCACCGGTAATATCCGTCACTTGCAACATAAAATTAACAAATGTATAAGAATCAGTCATACCTTCAGGTAACGTTATAGTTAATACATTATCGGCAACTGCAACATATTCGCTGATATCAACACCACCTCTCGGATTCTCATCGCTCGTCATTCGTGCACTGCTAAGTGTCACATTACGACTGAAAGTAAATGCAAACTGTGTCGGAATAGCTTCCATATTCTGGGCAGGAGCAGGATCGACATTGGTACAAGTAGTAGGGGTTACATCACCTATTGTATAAGTAAATGTCAGTTCCGGATTGTAAATAGCTCCACCAGAAACGCCGAAATCATCCATAAAATCATCATACAAACTATTATAAGCTGTCTTTTCAGGAACGACTAATGTATAGATACCCGTCGTATTTACTTCATTCGCCAATGTTATGATCGCATCAAAAGGATATGTATAGTAATCTTCCGGCAGATCAATAGTCCCTGTCGTTACTTTCTCTCCTGCTTCATTCTTCAAAACAATTTCCTTACTGTTATCAAATCCACCGACATAATCATCCACGCCATCAAACGTCAAAGTAAATACTTTCAATGATTCAACTTTCCCCACTACAGGATCTATTCCAGAACAAGTAAACAGATCAGACGGTGCAGAGTAAGACACAGTAACATAACCTTCCGTATCTCCATAAGTAACAAAATTACCGGCTGCATTTTTCATACGCAATTTAAAAGTTAAATCACCATACATCGTGTTTTCATAACGAACAGTAAGCACATTTTTATTAACACTAGCTAAACGTCCAAGCGGCATTTCATCTCCGCCAATAACAAGAACAGATGACATATCCATAGTGACCAAATCACTGAAAGTAAACACAAATGCTTCCGGACGTGGAACAAGCTTACTTCCCGGTGTCGGAGTAACACTAAGACAAGTAGTTACATCCGCATGTTTACCTGCAGAAAGGAATGTTCCTTTTACTTCTACTGCATTGCCGTTTAAATCCATTCCACCAACAAACTCTACATCTACATTTCCGGCATCAAAAGATAAGTCTTTAATTGGAATATATGCAAAAAATGCTCCCTCATCATCATTCGGGTCATTCTCTATTGTAATTTGTTCCTTTGGTATAACAATGCTTGTCTCTCCGCCCCCTAAAGTATAAGAAAGTTTCACTCCATCAAAAGTAATAGGATAACTAAAATAACATTTTAGTTGTTCCACATTATCAATGTTACTTCCCTTGTCAGGAGTAAACCGGTACGAAACTTCTACTGATGAAGATTTAATATTATAATTTACCGCGTATGTACCAGGAGAGCCCGGAATATTACCTTCAAGTAATATGCCATCTGTCGTTTTTACTCTTGATATTTGCAGAGTTATAGAAGTTTGTTTATTTATGTCAGCAGGCGATAATTTTATTCCTTGAATATTGGCAGTCAACACCGAACCGGAAGCAACCGGAGTCTGAAGGTCTATACTCCCAAAAGTACCATCTTCTACGTTTCCATAAGATACCTTTGCCGATTCGCAAACAACCGGATCAGTAAAAGTAAAAGCAATCAATCCATCTGTTCCCCCTACAGCATAATATGAATTTATCGTTTCACCATCCTGAGGCTTAATACTAACTAATTCAGCAGGTAAATTTCCTGCTACGAATGTTGCTGTCACATCATTATAAGAAATGGAAGCATCTTCAGCATCTTTAATTCCCTGCAACTTTATTTGAAAAGTTCCACCAGCTGTAATCGTTCCATCTTTTATTAACGCTTTCATTTGACTACTAATTCCACAATAATAAAAATATGCTACCACCGTATATGAATCCCATGTATTGGCAATTTCAATAGGATTACCATTAGCCGGAATAATATATGCCTTATCAATCTTTAATTGTCGATCAAAGGTAAATACTATACTCCCATCATTCTCACTTATTAAATACGTTGCACCAATCTCAGGAGTCACGTTGGTCGGCTGCAAATCTTCCGCCGCCTTCATACCTACAGCAATAAGAAGTGCAAAAAATAAAAGTAACTTTCTTTTCATCTCTTTTGAATAATTATGATTAATAGTAGACAAATGTAGGCTAAAATCAAATACAAACAAAAAAAATTAAATTAATAACCACTAAATTATGGGCTAAAAAGGTCTATTAACCTATAAATTCAGGCATTTCCACTTTAGATAGAAGGGTCATGAGCTTATTCTATCCCTTCCTGCATATCTTCCGTTTCAGTAACTCTTTGCTTTATTTCATTTTCGATACTATCCTTAGCTTGTTTTGCCTTATTCTTTAATTTCAATGCCTGATAAATTCCTTTCTGTTTCGACAAGTTCATTTTCTCTTCCGGAGTTAATTGTTCCGAGAATTGTTCATCAATAATAGTAATAAACTTATCGTACTTTGTATTGGCTGCGTTCCAATCTTCCTCTGTATAATTAGGTGATTCGGTTTTCACATCTTCCACAAAACTATTAAAATCAATCAAATAAGTTTCTTTACTATCGTTACAGGCGCACAATACCAATACGGCAAACATTAATGATAAAATCGTTTTCATGATGATTGAGTTTTTATTATTATTTTTCTAAAATTCTTGCAGTCTCCACTTTCTCTAAGCGAGAATGCAATTTCTCCATCATCGATTTACGAATGCGGAGGGTAATTAAACAGTCCATATCATAAGATTGTTCAATAATCTCCGGTCCTTCCTCCTTTACAATACGCATTACATCATTCATAAAAGGATATTCAAAAACAACAGTAATATCCTCGTCTACTGTTTTCTCTATTATCTCAGCATTGGCTATAGCTTCAACAGCAGCGGCTTTATATGCAACAATCAGACCACTGGTTCCCAGCTTTATGCCTCCAAAATAACGAACGACAATAATTAATATATCGGTTAATTCATTTGAATTTATCTGACCCAAAATGGGTTTCCCTGCTGTACCCGAAGGTTCACCATTATCATTAGCACGAAAATCTTTTCGCTCATGTCCAAGCATATAAGCATAGCATACATGACGTGCATCATAATACTCTTTTTGGTATTGTTCCAAATATGCTTTAATTTGTTCATGCGTACGAACCGGCAAAGCAATTGCTATGAATTTACTTCGCTTTTCTGTATAAATACCTTCGGATATGGAAGAAATAGTTTTATAAGTATCTTCAATCATAAGAACAAAGATAATAGTTCCTGTCCTCTCAAACAAATATATACAAAAAATCATCCGTCACCGTTGTATGATTCTCTAATAGAATGACACACATAACAGGCAACGGATGATTCAGAAAAGATTTATCCTATTAAAAAACTACGATAATTTATGTATAACTAATCCGGAACGAAGTTTAGGTTCAAACCATGTAGTTTTCGGTGGCATAATATTACCGGTATCGGCAATATCCATTAATTGCTTCATTGAAACAGGATAAAGAGCCAAAGCTACTTTCATTTCACCACTATCCACCCGCTTCTTTAGTTCACCTAAACCACGGATACCACCAACAAAGTCAATTCTCTTATCAGAACGCAAATCCTTTATCCCAAGAATTTCATCTAAAATAAGATTTGATGAGATAGTTACATCCAAGACTCCTATCGGGTCATTATCATTATATGTACCTTTTTTAGCAGTCAGACTATACCACTTACCATTCAGATAGAGAGAAAAATTATGCAAGGCATTAGGTTTATAAATTTCAGCACCTTTTTCCTCTACTATGAAGTTCTTTTCTAAAGCTGCTATAAATTGTTCCGGAGTCAGACCATTCAGATCTTTGACTACGCGATTATAGTCAATAATTGTCAACTGATTTGCCGGGAAGCATACAGCCATGAAGTAATTATATTCTTCATCACCACGATGATTCGGATTCTGCTTAGCTTTCTCGGCACCTACCAATGCAGCAGCAGCAGAACGATGATGCCCATCTGCAATATACAATGCAGGCATTGCCTTAAACATACGGGTTATAGCTTCAATATCATCTTCCTTGTCAATTACCCAGAATGAATGTCCGAAGCCATCGCCCGGAGCTATAAAATCATATTCAGGTTTCTGAGAAGTATACTTCTTCACAATAGCATCTAATTCCGCATTATCCGAATAAGCAAAAAATACCGGTTCGATATTGGCATTATTTACTCTTACATGTTTCATGCGATCCTCTTCCTTATCCCTGCGGGTCAGTTCATGCTTTTTAATAATACCATTCATGTAATCCGGAACATATGCCCCAACTACCAAACCATATTGAGTTTTACCATTCATAGTTTGGGCATATACATAATAACATTCTTTCTTATCTTGTACTAACCAGCCCTTGTCTTGAAATTTCTGGAAGTTTTCGGCGGCCTTTAAATAAACTTTTTCGTCATGTTCATCTGTTCCTACCGGGAAATCAATTTCCGGCTTAATAATATGATACAACGACTTTTCATTTCCGGCAGCTTCAGTACGAGCTTCTTCAGAGTTCAATACATCATAAGGACGAGAAGCAACTTGTTCAACCAAATCTTGTGGAGGGCGAACGCCTTTAAAAGGTTTAATAACAGCCATAATTAAGGGGTATTTTTTTAGATTTATAAGGATTTCTTCTTAATAAAATATATAATCAGATAGATAGCACTACTCAATATTGACATAGCAGATGCGCCCTCGCAAAAACCGAGGGCGAAATCTGATAAATCATGTCTATATATACTACTTAGTAAAAAGAGGATACAACCGATTACAAGAAATAATACTGCAATGGTATATAGTCTTTTAGCTATCATATTTTAAGACTTATTTATTGACACGGAACTTCTCACATCCATCCTTAAAGAAACTTACAATCTGTTTTGCAGCAGCAATACCGGCATTTATATTTGCCTCGGCAGTCTGTGCTCCCATTTTCTTTGGAGTGGAGAAATAACGTCCTTCGAATTTAGAAACAAATTCATCATTAGCAGCAGGCATGATGTCTGTTACATACTTCAAGTCAGTGCGTTCTTCCATCAATTTTATTAATTCGGCCTCATTAATAACTTCTTTACGTGCAGTATTCACTAACACTCCACCTTTAGGCATCTTATTTACTAAAGCGTAGTTGATGGAGTTTTTCGTTTCCGGAGTTGCAGGTATATGAAGAGATACAACATTACAAGTCGAATATAATTCTTCTACAGAAGATACAGCTTTCACACCATCTTTCTCTATAACCTCTTTCGGGCAGAAAGCGTCAAAAGCATAGATATCCATTCCAAAGCCTTTAGCTACGCGGGCTACATTGCGTCCGACATTTCCATAAGCATGAATACCTAATTTCTTTCCCATCAATTCCGTACCGGATGTACCATTATAAAAATTACGAACAGCCATAACCATCATACCAAAAGCAAGTTCGGCAACTGCATTCGAGTTTTGTCCCGGAGTATTCATCACGCAAACACCACGAGCAGTAGCCGATGCCAAATCGACATTATCATATCCTGCACCCGCACGAACTACGATTTTAAGTTCCTTCGCCGCATCAAATACTTCAGCATCAATAATATCACTACGGATGATAATTGCATTAACATCTTTCACAGCTTCCAACAACTTAGTCTTTTCGCCATATTTTTCCAATAAGACCAACTCATAGCCTGCTGCTTCTACTTCTTTACGAATACCGTCCACTGCAACTTTTGCAAATGGTTTATCTGTTGCTACTAATATTTTCATATTTATAATGTGTTAAAATAATAAGGACGTGCCAAACACGTCCTTATCTGATGTTGATATTCAATTAATGTAGTTTTTCAAATTCACGCATACAATCAACTAATGCCTGTACGCTTTCCAATGACATTGCGTTATAGCAAGAAGCACGGAAACCACCAACAGAACGGTGACCTTTGATACCAACCATACCTCTTTCTGTAGCAAACTTCATGAAATCAGCTTCCAAATCTTTATATTGGTCATTCATCACGAAACAGATATTCATCAATGAACGATCTTCCGGATTTATAACCGTACCACGGAACAACTTGTTGCGGTCAATTTCACCATAAAGCAGATCAGCTCTTTCTTGTGCTCTCCTTTGCATTTCTTTTACTCCGCCCTGTTCCTTTATCCAACGTAGAGTTTGCAATGCAGCATAAATAGGTACTACAGGAGGAGTATTAAACATTGAACCTCCGTCAATATGAGTACGATAATCCAACATTGTAGGAATGTAACGGGATACTTTACCTAAAGTGTCATCTTTCACGATGACAAAAGTAACTCCGGCCGGAGCTAAGTTCTTTTGAGCACCACCATAAATACATATATATTTAGAAACGTCAATAGGACGAGAGAAAATATCAGAAGACATATCAGCAATCATAGGAACCGGTGAATCCAACTCTTTATGAAGTTCTGTTCCATAAATTGTATTATTAGTAGTAATGTGGAAATAATCCGCATCAGTAGGAATAGTATAATCTTTAGGAATATAATTATAAGTAGATTCAGCAGATGATGCAACTTCAACAGTTTCACCAAAAGCTTTTGCCTCTTTCATTGCTTTTTTTGCCCATACACCCGTATTTAAATAAGCTGCCTTTTTCTCTAAGAAATTATACGGAATCATACAGAATTCCAAGCTAGCGCCACCACCTAAGAATAAGACCGAATACCCATCCGGAATATTAAGCAGTTCTTTAAATAAAGCGACCGCTTCATCTAAAACTGGTTGAAAATCTTTTGCACGATGACTGATCTCCATCAGAGAAAGACCGGAGCCGTTAAAATCTAAAATAGCCTGTGCTGTTTTCTCAATTACCTCACGAGGTAAAATTGATGGTCCCGCATTGAAATTATGCTTCTTCATTTCTTTTTTTGTTAGGGTTAAACAATTCTTTAATTTTGTCTTGATGACACTGCGAATTTACAAATTATTTTCAGTATGCCAAACGAAAGTGGGTTAAAATTGAGTTACCGACCACTTTTTTCTTTCATTTTATTCAAAAACTGTATTTTTATACTTTCATTTTGTCAAATTGCACATTAAATAAGGTACATAAAATTTTGTCATTTCAAGTTTTTAGTTTATCTTTACCACAAACGAACAAAGAAAAGCAGATTAATGTTATTATAAACTATTTTAATATTATAGCCATGAAACTATTCATTAATTTTCTGTTATCTTCTCTTGTCGCATTTGCTGCAATTGAATTTTTACCGGGACTTGACGTAGACAATTACTTAATTGCTATTTTTATAGCTCTAATCATTGGACTAATAAATATTAGTATCAAACCCTTTTTATTAATATTATCCATTATTCCCACCTTTATTACTATAGTACTTGCTCTATTTTTCTTTAATGGATTAATCATTGTTTTATCGGACTGGATCATTGAAGGCTTTTCCGCAGAAGGAACTTGGTATGTTATATTATTTAGCGCTGTCATCTCAATATTAAATTGGGGCATCCATCGATTAATATGGAAATAAGCAGAAAACATCTATAAATTATTATAGTATGTTAACAAAGAAAACTATGTGAGAATAATTTAGTTTCCTTTGCTGCAAATTTATAAAGATACTTATGTATAAAAAGAATAAGATAGCATACATATTTCTTATTATTTGCTACTTAAATTGCGTATCTGCAAAAGCAATACTCCCAAATGATTCTATTCCACAGGAAAATGATATAACTAAAACTCTCTCAAAAAAAGAGTTAAGAAAAGAGCGGGTAAAAAACCGCAATTTCCATTATAATATATTAGGTGGTCCAAGCTATACGCCGGACTATGGGGTATTAATCGGAGGTAGCGCATTAATGACCTTTCGAATGAATCCCAGTGACAAGACTCAACTACGTTCCGTTGCTCCATTTGCAATTGCAGTCATGTTTAAAGGCGGCTTAAATTTAGGTACCCGTCCACAATTATTTTTCAAAAATGACCGTTTCCGGATATTCGGACAATTCGCTTATAAAAATACGATGGAGAATTTCTATGGAATAGGATATTCTACTAACAAAGATTACAACAGAAGTAAAGAAACAAGCGAATACCGATATAGCGGAATACAAGTAAATCCATGGTTCATGTTCCGTTTAGGAGAAAGTAATTTTTTTGTTGGTCCTCAAATAGATCTTAATCTTGATAAGATTCTCGATCCGGCTCCCGGTATGATTACTAATTCCGATTATATAAAAGCAGGAGGTAATGCCAACGGCTATAAGAACTTTAGCTCAGGATTGGGTTTCTTAATCTCGTACGACACAAGAGACGTACCAGCCAATGCATATAAAGGAGTTTATCTGAATGTACAGGGTAGCTTCTACAATAAGATATTAGGTAGTGATAATAACTTTTATCAGTTATTATTGGACTATCGTCAATATAAATCCGTCGGAAACCGTAAAGTAATAGCTTGGATGGCACAAAGTAAAAACGTTTTCGGCAATGTACCTTTAAACAAATATGCGCTTAGCGGAACCCCTTATGATTTGAGAGGATATTATATGGGACAGTACCGAGATAAAACATCCCACGTTATAATGGCTGAATATCGTCAAATGATCAATACAGACAAAGAAAACTTCGTTAAACGAATGTTGAGTCACGTAGGTTTTACAGCATGGGGAGGATGTGGATTCATGGGACCAAATCCTGTTCGTTTAGAAGGGGTATTACCAAACTTTGGAGTAGGTTTGCGTATAGAAGTACAACCTCGAATGAATGTTCGCTTGGATTTCGGACGAAACACAGTAAATAAGCAGAATTTATTCTACTTTAATATGACAGAAGCCTTCTAGATTTATGTTTATTTTCCGGGTTCAATCCTGAGTCCTCAAAATCAAGACATAATTTCAGTTGAATCCATCTCTTATTATTTATAAATCAAACTCATATTTTTCACAATAAGTCTTTGTATAATGCGTAGATAATTCATACCTTTGCATGCAAATTAACACATAGGTAACATCTATTACAAAATGAGCGAAAAAGCACCCTTTATGGTATTTTCTGGAACTAACTCCAGATACCTTGCAGAAAAAATTTGCAAAAGCCTTGATTGTGAAATGGGAAACATGAACATTATGCACTTCGCAGATGGAGAATTTGCCGTTTCTTATGAAGAATCTATCAGAGGTTCACATGTATTTCTAGTTCAATCTACCTTCCCCAACTCAGACAACTTAATGGAACTCTTACTAATGGTCGATGCTGCAAAAAGAGCATCAGCTAAAAGCATTGTAGCTGTAATTCCTTATTTTGGATGGGCTCGTCAAGATAGGAAAGACAAACCACGCGTTTCTATCGGAGCAAAATTAGTTGCAGATTTATTAAGTGTAGCCGGCATTGACCGTCTTATTACAATGGATTTACACGCAGACCAAATTCAAGGTTTTTTTGATGTACCGGTGGACCATTTATATGCATCCGCAGTTTTCTTACCTTATATAGAATCTTTACATTTAGAAAATTTAGTAATAGCAACTCCTGACGTAGGCGGTTCCAAACGTGCAAGTACATATTCTAAATATTTAGGAGTACCATTGGTTTTATGCAACAAATCACGTGAGAAAGCAAACGAGGTAGCATCTATGCAGATCATAGGTGACGTTAAAAATAAAAATGTCGTATTAATCGATGATATTGTAGATACTGCAGGAACAATTACAAAAGCTGCCAATATAATGCTTGATGCTGGAGCTGTTTCTGTTCGTGCCATAGCCAGTCACTGTGTCATGTCTGACCCGGCAAGCGAAAGAGTACAGGATTCCAGTTTAACAGAAATGGTATTTACAGATAGTATCCCTTATACTCATAAATGTGCAAAAGTCAAACAATTAACGATTGCCGATTTATTTGCAGAGACAATTCGCAGGGTTGTTAGCAATGAATCAATAAGTTCGCAATATATTATTTAAGCAAAAAATAAATATAATAAAAGCATCTTCATAAAATAATGAAGATGCTTTTTTACATTAAAAAATATCCAAGATAAACCTTTCCTATTATTTAATGCAATACCTATAATAAAATTCAATAGATCCAGCAACAGAAAGAAATAATCACATCTTAAATATAGCTTTTATTTCAAACAAATTTTATCAATAATTTATAGTTAAAACACCGCAATGCGAATATTATCAAATTTAGTAATAACTTTAGTTAAAAACAAATAGCCAAAGAAACAATCTAATAAAAAGATTCTAACTTTGCGCCCGAAAAGGAAACTAAAATATTTTTTCAAGTTTCCAACCTTTATATCCCTTATCTAAGACTTCCCCCTACTGGAAAACATGTTTATAGAACAGAATAAGGACAAATTATACTGATTAGAAAATATGAAAACGCAAATTTGTAGATTTATGATTAACAAAACACAGCGAATCTCACTATTCGCACTTAGCCTATCTTTCCTACTCGTATCATGCGGTAATAAAGGAATGCATATTGAACCAAACAAAAAGTTTGCAGTAGTAACTTTGCAACCAACTGATGTAGAGTTAAAAAGTTCCTATCCAGCAACTGTTCGTGGTAAACAAGATGTAGAAATCCGCCCTCAAGTAGCAGGATTTATCACTAAATTATGTGTAGACGAAGGTGCTACAGTACGTAAAGGCCAGCCACTTTTCATTATTGATCAAGTGCAATATGAGGCGGCAGTAAAACAAGCAGAAGCCGGTGTAAAAGTAGCAGAAGCCAGTGTAGCAACCGAGGAATTAACTTATAAGAATAAGATTGAGCTACATAAAAAGAAAATCATTAGTGATTACGAATTACAATCAGCTCAGAATACCCTTGCCAGTAAAAAAGCATCTTTAGCACAAGCTGAAGCACAATTAGTAAATGCTCGTCAAAATTTATCTTATACGGTAGTAAGCAGTCCTTCTGACGGTATAGTAGGTTCCATACCTTATCGTATCGGAAGTTTAGTCAGTGCATCTATTGCAACCCCATTGACTACTGTTTCCCAGTATTCTGAAATGTACGCTTATTTTTCATTAACAGAAAAAGAGCTTCTTAATCTGATTAGAAAAGATGCAGGAGAAAAGAAAATGATAGAAAGTTTCCCTACTGTAGAACTACAATTAGCAGACGGTTCACTCTATGACCAGAATGGAAAAGTAGAGACGATAAGTGGTGTAATAGACCCAACCACAGGTTCTGTTACACTTCGGGCTGCATTCCCAAATCCAAATCACCTGTTAAGGAGTGGTGGAACCGGCTCTGTACTTATACCTTATAAGATGGAGAGCGCAGTTGTTGTTCCTCAAAAAGCAACTTACGAGGTTCAGGACAAAAAATTCGTATATGTTCTACAACCGGATAATACCATTAAGAATACAGAAATTCAAATATTCAATGTAGACAATGGATCTGACTATGTAGTTATGTCAGGTTTAAAAGCCGGAGATAAGATTGTTGTAGAAAATGTTAGTACATTAAAAGATGGTCAAGCTATAGAGCCTATCACTAAAGAGCAATCTGAACAAAACTTCAAAGATGCTTTGAATAAATAGATTTTAATAACATTAGAAGAACTATGAAATTAGATAAATTTATTAATCGCCCGGTACTATCCACGGTAATTTCTATCGTAATAGTCATTCTGGGTATATTAGGTTTGCTGTCATTGCCTATATCCCAATATCCGGATATAGCCCCTCCTACCGTTCGTGTGTCTACTACCTATCAAGGTGCTAATGCACAAACAGTATTGAACAGTGTGATAGCTCCGTTGGAAGAGCAGATTAATGGTGTGGAAAACATGATGTACATGACATCTACCGCTACCAATACCGGCGAAGCTGATATCCAAGTTTATTTTAAACAGGGAACAGACCCGGATATGGCAGCTGTCAATGTACAAAACCGTGTTGCTAAAGCACAGGGATTCCTTCCTGCTGAGGTTACTAAAGTAGGTGTCATCACTTCTAAACGCCAAACAAGTATGTTATTGGTGTTCTCACTCTATAGTTCCGATGATAAATACGATAATGAATTTCTGGAAAACTATGCGAAAATAAATGTTATTCCGGAAGTACAGCGTGTACCGGGCGTAGGCGACGCAATGGTATTAGGTGCCGACTACTCCATGCGTATTTGGTTAAAACCGGATGTAATGGCACAATACAAATTGATGCCAACCGACATTACCAACGCATTAAGCGAACAAAATATAGAAGCAGCTCCGGGATCATTTGGAGAATCAGGAAATCAGACTTTCCAATATACATTAAGATATAAAGGACGTCTGCAAACTCAGGAAGAATTTGAGAATATAGTTATTCGTGCTACTGAAGACGGTCAGGTACTTCGTCTAAAAGATGTAGCAGGGGTGGAATTAGGACGTCTAACCTATGGTTTCACAAACTTGGTAAACGGTCATCCCGGTGTAACATGTATCGTATTCCAGACTGCCGGTTCTAATGCAACTCAAATTATCAATGATATTGAAGATTTGCTTAAAAGAACCGAAAACACATTACCTCCCGGTGTAAAAGTCAATATATCACAAAATGCAAATGATTTTTTGTTCGCTTCTATCCATGAAGTTATCAAAACATTGCTGGAAGCATTCTTGCTTGTATTTATCGTGGTATATATCTTCCTGCAAGATTTCCGTTCCACTTTAATTCCGGCAATTGCAATTCCGGTTGCCTTAGTGGGAACATTCTTTATCCTTTATTTAATCGGATTCAGTATCAACTTGCTGACACTTTGTGCCATGGTGCTCGCCATTGCGATAGTGGTCGATGATGCCATTGTCGTCGTCGAGGGAGTACATGCAAAGTTAGACCAAGGATACAAGTCTGCCCGCTTAGCATCTATCGATGCCATGAGTGAACTTGGTGGGGCTATCGTTTCCATTACTTTGGTTATGATGTCCGTATTCATTCCGGTAAGTTTCATGTCCGGAACTTCAGGTACGTTCTATCGCCAATTCGGTCTAACAATGGCAATTGCTATCGGACTATCCGCAATCAACGCTTTGACATTAACACCGGCACTTTGTGCTATCCTGTTGAAACCGCATAAAGAAGACGAGAAAAAGAAATCAACTTTCATCAGTCGTTTCCATATTGCTTTCAACGTATATTATGATAATTTATTGAAAAAATATAAGAAAGGTACTCTCCGCTTCATACACAAACCATGGCTTACAATCGGTTTTGTAGTTGTCGGTATAGCAGCATTGCTATTCTTCATGAAAATTACACCGACAGGTTTAGTTCCAAATGAAGATACAGGTACTATTATGGCAGTAGTAGATATGCCTCCAGGAAGTTCCAAAGAATTCACTGAAGCTACAATGATGAAGGTTGACAGTTTAATCGCTGCCGATCCGGCAGTAGAAAGCCGTACTATGATTGTCGGTTACAGTTTCCTTTCCGGTCAGGGTCCTAGTTACGGTTCTTTCATCTGTAAACTGAAGAACTGGGAAGAACGAGACATTAAGCAACGTTCGGACTTCGTTTCCGGTATGCTCTATTTATCAGCCATGAAAGTGATAAAAGACGCACGTGTATTATTCTTCGCACCTCCTATGATTCCTGGATATAGTGTATCCAACGGTTTTGAATTGAACCTGCAAGATAAGACCGGAGGTAGTCTGGATAAATTCTATGAAGTAGCACAAGAATTCATTCATAAGCTACAGGAACGTCCGGAAATACAGTCTGCACAGACCTCATTTAATCCGAACTTCCCACAATACATGATTGATATTGATGCGGCTGCTTGTAAGAAGGCCGGAATCAGTCCCAGTACCATCTTAACAACATTGCAGGGGTATTATGGTGGATTATACACTTCAAACTTCAACCGTTTCGGAAAGTTGTATCGTGTAATGATTCAGGCAGACCCAAGTGCACGTACCAATTTGGAATCATTAAAATCCATTATGATACGCAATGGAAACGAAATGGCTCCGATAAGCCAATTCATGAGTATGAAACGTGTTTACGGACCGGATAACATCAAACGTTTCAACATGTTTACCGCAATGACCATCAACGGTTCACCTGCGGACGGATATAGTAGTGGTCAGGCAATCCAAGCTATGGAAGAAGTTGCCAAAGAAGTATTACCTACAGGATATGGTTATGAATTCTCAGGTATGACACGTGAAGAGCAAAGTTCAAGCGGTAGCACTACTGCCATGATCTTTATCCTTTGTTTTGTCTTCGTATACTTATTATTGAGTGCACAATATGAAAGTTATATTCTGCCATTGGCCGTATTGTTATCCATTCCGTTCGGTTTGGCAGGTAGCTTTATCCTCGCGCACTTAATGGGATTGGTAAACAATATAATTCCTATACTTGGTGCCGCTACCAACAATATCTATATGCAGATTGCATTGATTATGTTGATCGGTCTTTTGGCAAAGAACGCTATCTTAATCGTAGAATTTGCCCTTGATCGTCGTAAAATGGGTATGAGCATCACTTGGGCAGCCGTCTTGGGAGCTGCCGCCCGTCTACGCCCTATCTTGATGACCTCTTTGGCTATGGTAGTAGGTTTATTACCTATGATGTTTGCATTCGGGGTAGGTGCCAACGGTAACCGTGCCCTTGGTACAGCGGCTGTAGGTGGTATGTTGATCGGTATGATTTGCCAGATTTTCGTTGTTCCGGCATTATTTGTCATCTTCCAGTATCTACAAGAAAAGATTAAGCCTCTTGAATGGGAAGATATGGATAACAGCGATGTTAAAACAGAAATTGAGCAATACTCTAAAAATAAAGAATAGCATAATATGAAAAAACAGATTATATATATGTTGTGTGCAACCGCTCTTTTGAGCAGTTGCCACATCTATAAATCATACGACCGTCCAGAAGTCAACGTTTCCGGCATCTATCGTGACCCGATGAATGCAAATGACACGCTTGCTTCCGATACGACGAACATGGGAAACCTCCCGTGGAAAGAAGTCTTCCGTGACCCCAAACTACAGACATTAATAGAACAAGGTCTGGAAAATAATGTAGATATGCAAGCTGCTATACTACGTGTACAAGAAGCTAAAGTAATGCTTACTTCAGCAAAGTTATCCTATCTTCCTTCTATCAATTTCGCACCGCAAGGAACAATTTCCACTTTAGATCATTCCCGCAATGTAAAGGCATATTCAATTCCGGCAGCAGCAAGTTGGGAAATTGATTTGTTCGGCAAAGTTCTGAATGCAAAAAGAGGTGCTAAAGCCAGCTTATTGCAAAGCGAAGCTTATCAACAAGCTGTACGTTCACAATTAATCGCAGGAATTGCCAATACCTATTATTCTTTACTGATGTTGGACAAACAGGTAGCTATCAGCGAAAAGACTTCTTTGATTTGGAAAGACAATGTCCGTGTTATGGAAGCGATGAAAGAAGCCGGTATGACAACAGAAGCAGCAGTTGTACAAAGTAAAGCAAACAGTCATCAAGTTGAAGCATCTCTCGCAGACCTTAGACGTCAGGTTCGTGAAACAGAAAATGCGCTGTCCGTCCTTTTAGCACAAGCTCCGCAAACTATTGAACGCAGTAGTCTTGAAGAGCAAGAGATGCCGGAGGAATTGACAGCAGGTATCCCCATACAACTACTTGCCAACCGTCCGGACGTAAAAGCTGCCGAAATGGCTTTGGCCGGTGCATATTATACGACCAATCAGGCACGTGCAGCATTCTATCCTTCCTTAACAATCGGAGGAACAGCAGGATGGACAAATGGTTCAGGAATGTCCGTGGCTAATCCGGGGAAATTACTGTTACAAGCTCTAGGCTCGTTGACACAACCCATATTCAACCATGGAAAAATTGTTGCTAATCTAAAAGTATCGAAAGCAGAAGAGAAAATAGCACAAATGAATTATCAACAAGCTATCCTAAATGCTGGTGAAGAAGTAAGCAATGCTTTATTCCTTTATGAAACAGCAAGTAAGAAAATGACTGAACATAAGGCACAAGTCGAAGAACTGACCAAAGCTGTCGAATATACTCAAGACTTGTTCCATTCGGGATCAGCATCCTATTTAGAGATACTGACTGCTCAACAATCATTACTCAATGCACAATTAAACGAAGTATCCGATACATTCCAACGTATGCAAGCTGTCATCAACTTGTATGAATCATTAGGAGGTGGAAGAGAGTAATTAACCTTTAAATTAAAAGATTATGATTAGTCCATTAGCATTTGTCGACCCCAGCGCAATAATAGGGGAAAACGTAACGGTTCACCCGTTTGCTTACATTGACAAAAATGTAGTTATCGGTAATAATAATGTTATCATGCCTTATGCCAGTGTTCTTAGCGGTGCACGCATAGGCGATGGAAACACAATATATCAGGGAGCGGTAATAAGTGCCGTTCCTCAAGATTTCAACTTCAAAGGTGAAGAAACAATCGCCCGTATCGGTAACGACAACACGATTCGTGAATACGCCGTTATCAGTCGCGCCACTCATCCGGACGGCGAAACCTGTATTGGAGATAACAACTTCATCATGCAGGCAGTACGTCTATCCCACGATGTACATGTAGGCAATCATGTGATTGTAGGAAACGGTTCACAAGTTTCAGGTGATACCACGATAGAAGATCATGCAATTTTAAGTTCATGCGTACTTATGCAGCAGCATACCCGTGTAGGACAATGGTCACTGGTACAAGGAGGTTGCCGTTTCAATAAAGATATACCGCCTTATATCGTGGCAGCTCTTGAGCCGACCGTTTATCACGGGGTAAACAAATTAGTTTTGTCTAACTGCGGATTTAGCGAGAGAGTACTTCGACATATTAGTAGCGCATACCGTTTGATATTCCAAGCCAGTATCATTAACTTGGACGATGCTTTAGACAAAATACGTAATCAGGTTCCAATGAGCGAAGAGATAGAAAACATTATCGCATTCTGTCAAAAGACACAATTAGGTCTTATAAAATAATTGTTTCTATATATTTGTATAGTAAAAAGCCGATATGAGAGTGATCTTATATCGGCTTTTCTATATTCTATAAATAAGTTATTTTACTTCTTCACATCTTCCAATCGACCAAAGTTATAAGTACCTTTTCTTATGACGTTCCCATTCTTATCCATCTCTACAAAAGGACCGTCTTTCTTTCCCTGACGGAAGAAACCTTCAAAGCGAACTCCGTTCTTATCCTCCATTATTCCTTTACCTTCCTCAAGACCATCGATAAAGCCTCCTTTGTATTTCGTTCCATCTTGAAGACGCATTATACCTTGACCGTTGGCTTTATTATTTTTCCATTCGCCTTCGTAAACGTCTCCATTTCCCCAAGTATATTTTCCTTTACCATTACGTTGGTTTCCTTTCCATTGACCTACATAGACTGCTCCGTTAGACCACGTAAATGTTCCTTGCCCCTCCTGTTCTCCATTCTTGAATTCTCCAACATACTTATCACCGTTCTTATGATAATAAATGCCTTGACCGGTTCGCTCACCATCTACATAACTACCTTCATAGCGATCACCTGTATGAAAATAATAGATACCTTTACCGTGCTGAACATCCTTATCCCAATCACCGATATATTTATCTCCGTTCACATAGTAATAAGTTCCTTTACCATGGCGTGTATCGTCTTTCCAATCACCATCATACTTCGAACCGTCTTCCCAGACCAATACCCCTTTACCGTTTTTCTTATCACCGGCCCATTCTCCTTTGTATTCGGCTCCATTCTTCCATGTATAAGTACCGCCACCTTCACGTTTATCATTCACCCAGTTACCAACATAAATATCCCCATTATAATAAAACATGGTTCCCGTTCCATGCTGATAATCCGTAAACCACATACCTTCATAACGGTTGTTATTCATGAAATAATACGTTCCTCTACCATGCTGCTGGTCTTGAAACCACTGTCCTTCATACTTTTCTCCATCAGGGAAAGTATAGATTCCGAATCCTTCGCGCTTGCCTTTTACATACTCACCTTCGTAAATATCACCGTTCTTAAAAACAGTCTTACCTTTACCGTAAGGTTTACCATGTTTCAGTTCGCCGGTATAAACAGAACCGTCTTTGAATGTATAGTTGCCAATCTTTATTTGAGAAGAAAAAAGCCCGGTTACCTTATCCATAAAACCACTTTTTCCTTGTGCATTAACAGTAGTAGATATTGTTTGTATACTGAATAATATGAACAATAAATAAATATATTTTCGCATGTTATGACTATTTATTCCTTTAATGAGGTTTCAAAGGTAACATTAATCCCTCGAAAAGCAGGAACATGTTATAATTTGTTAGATATTTTTTTGCCGACCACGACTTCCGTCAACCCGTCATTATTAAAATACTTTATTGCCAGTTCTCTCAAATCGGAGGAGGAAACTTCACGCACTGCCTCCAACGAACGTTGATAATAAGACTCATCCAAATGATTGGTCTCGATGAAAGTCCACGCTTCCGCTAAAGAAAAAGGTCCTTCATAGTTGCGGCACATCTGCCCTAACATATAATTTCTCACGATTGACAATTCCTTATCGGTTACGAGGTCATTCTTCAAAACTTCCATTTCGTGATAAACTTCTTTCACGATATTCTCCGTATATTCCCCGTCAGCTTCCGTGGAAACCACAAATACGCCCGTACCGGGATAAAAAAGAATCCCTGAACTTATACCATAAGTATATCCTTTATCTTCCCGGATATTCGACATCAAACGACTACCGAAATAGCCTCCGAACAAGGTCATAAGAACACGCATCTTCAAATAATCCGGATTATTTCTATCCATCGTCACGCATCCCATTCTTAATGAACTCTGCATGGCATCCGAACGCTCTACGAAAATACGTTTCTCCATAGATGAATCCGGACGAAACGTTTCAAACTCCTCACGTTCTTTTATCTCTCCCCAAGACTGTTTGCCGAAAGCATTCTCCACCCGTGATTCAATTTCTGCCGTTACCTTTCCCGATAGATAAACCGAACAATTAGCGGAATGATAATAATGACGATGAAATTTCTTCAAGACTTCACGATTCAGCACGTCATAATCATCCACCGTTACAGTTCTTCCACTCGGATGGGCTGTACCGAACACTGATAAATTAAAATATTTCTGAGAGATAAAGTCTCCTTTCGTACTATTTACTAATAGTTGTTGCCTGTTGACATCCAACGTCGTACGCAATTCTTTTTCGGGGAAAGTAGGTTCTTTTATAATAGACTCGACAATCTCCAAAACCTGCGGGAAATACTTATTTAATGAATAAAGTGTCAGAAAAGAATATTCCATTCCTGCGGACAACTCCAGCCACGCACCATAATAATCCAGTTTCTCTTCTATCTGACCGGAGGTGTAGCGACTGCTTCCCTCCCGGAGCATACGGTTGGCAAACAAAGCCTGAAGCGGTTGCGATTGTTGGTAACGCCCGCCACGCAGCAACAGATCGAGGCGAACTACATCTTGCTCTCCTGCCTGAATCACATTCAGCATTACTCCGTTCGACATTACCCTACGTTCCGGTTGCACGATATCTATCTTATCCAGTGAGTTAGTCAATGGTTGTATGGTACGGTCAAGCATAATTATTACTTATCGGTATTAATAGTTTTCAAAAACATTTCCGCTCTCTGCAAATCCTGCGGTGTATCGATGCCTATCGTCTCCACATCGCTAACGCCTACCTTTATCTTATATCCATTCTCAAGCCAACGAAGTTGTTCCAATGATTCGGCTATCTCCAAGGAAGACTGGGGAAGCGAAGTAATCTCTTTCAGCACCTCACCTCTATAAGCATATAAACCGATATGTTTGTAATAAGTATGATTCTTCAACCAGTCCTTCGTATCCACATAACGCTGATACGGAATAATGGAACAGCTGAAGTAAAGTGCATTCATATCCTTGTCTACCACTACTTTCGGTGAATTTATGTTTTGCAACGCTTCGAAAGAGCTTTCCTCTGTAAACGGTTTTACCAAGGTAGCTATCTGCGTCTTATCATCTTCAAAACAAGATTTTATCACCTCCAGTTGTGACGGCTGTATGAAAGGCTCGTCTCCTTGTATATTCACAACAACATCAAACCCTTTCCCTACTTTGGTATATGCCTCATAGCAACGGTCTGTACCGCTTTTATGGGTAACGGAAGTCATGACGACTTTTCCTCCGAAAGCCTTGACGGCAGTCTCAATGCGCTCGTCATCCGTAGCTACAAACACATCATCCAGTAGTCCGACCACCTGTTCGTATACGCGCTGAATCACAGTCTTCCCGCCCAACATAGCCAACGGCTTGGCAGGAAAACGGGTAGAAGCATATCTGGCAGGGATTATTCCTATAAATCTCATATTACCTTAAAATCTATGTAATATGCAAAATTACAAAAAGATTTGGTAATCCCCCTTATTTACATTTATTTTGCAGACAAAATCATCAAAATGGAGATGCATTCCTGCTTTATCTGCATCGGTTCCAACACTTATTCGGAGAAGAATATGGAACTGGCAAGGAAAGAACTGCAACGGTTTTTTCCCGACATTGTTTTTGGTAAAGAAGTAGAGACAAAGCCTCTGTTATTTCGCAAGAACCTTACCCCTTTTCATAACCAGACCGGGAGATTTCATTCTTCTCAAAGTTCTGAAGAGATAAAACGCACCTGTAAACAGATTGAACGTCAGGCGGGAAGGATGCCGGAAGACAAATCAAAGGAAATAGTAAAACTGGATATTGACTTGGTTCAATATGATGATTTCATCCTGAAACCGGAGGATATGCAACGTCCTTATATGAAAGGATAATCAAAGGAAAGGTAGTTCGAATCGTTTCGACGTGGGAAGCCTTGCGTTCAGGCTTGGTCATCCTGTCGTTTCAGCATGGGAAGCCTGTCGTTTGTCCATGCTGAAACGATTGAAACAACCGCAAGTTTATATCATCCGCCCAAATGCTTTAAAGAGAACCTACTCAAAGATTGCATCAATCCCCTCCGACTCCTCCATTTGAGAGCTTAGCGAATCTTTGCAAGGATCGAATTTATCAGGGAACGAAAAGGTTTCCGTTTCCGAATAACCCAGCGACTTATCAGCCAACACCTTATTCATATAAATAGCCCAAATAGGAAGTGCCATGCTTGCACCCTGCCCGTCGGCCATTCCGTCAAAATGAATGTCGCGTTCTTCACCGCCTACCCAACATCCGGAAACCAAAGACGGTGTGAAGCCCATAAACCATCCGTCGGAATTACGGTTCGTTGTTCCGGTCTTACCGCCCATATCCGCTTTCACACCCAAGCGACGGACGCGTCCGGCAGTACCTTCGTTAACAACGGCACGCAACATGACCAACATCTTATAAGCACTTTCCTCACTGATCACCTCCTCCACCTGCGGCGAGAAGTTGGCAAGCACATTGCCTTCACTGTCTTCGATGCGGGTCACAAATACCGGTGCGGTACGTATTCCCCTATTCGCAAAAGCCGTATAAGCACTGACCATCTCTCCCACTGATATCTCACACGGACCGAGACAAAGAGATACGGTGGGTTGAATATCACGGTTGAGTACACCGAAAGAGTGAATCAATCTGACCAAAGCATACGGATTCAATTTGCTCATAAGATAGGCTGTAATCCAGTTATCCGAATTGGCAAGTCCCCACTTTAAAGTCACCATCTCACCGTAACGTTTCTTGTTGGCATTACGAGGCGACCAGGGAATACCATTCTCATCCATCAACGTCTGCTCTATATGCCGGGTTTCATCACAAGGAGAAAAACCGTTTTCCATCGCAAGAGTATATACATAAGGTTTAACGGTAGACCCCACCTGACGGCGTCCTACCATCGCCATATCATATTGGAAATAACGATAATCCGGACCACCCACATAAGCTTTTACCTCTCCGGTTATCGGGTCCATAGACATAAATCCGGTACGAAGGAAATGTTTGTAATAGCGGATAGAGTCAAGTGGCGTCATAATCGTATCTTTCTCTCCTTCCCACGTAAAGACAGACATTTCTTCTTTCTTATTGAATGCTTTCTGAATCTCTTCTTCGGAATGACCGGCCGCTTTCATGGTACGGTAGCGATCTGTCTGCCGAACAGCTCTTTGAAGAATATCGTCCACCTGTTCCTGAGTCAGCATATTGGTATAAGGGGCTTTCTTACGTCCTTGTTTCTCTTTAAAGAAGCGAGGCTGCAAGTATTCACCCAGATGCTGGCGTACAGCTTCTTCCGCATAACGCTGCATGCGGGAGTCAATACTGGTGTAAATCTTCAAACCATCCGTATAGATGTTATAATTTGTCCCGTCTTTCTTCTTATTCTTTGCACACCATCCATAAAGCGGATTATTCTGCCATGCCAGAGAATCTTCATAGTATTTTTGCATCTGCCAGCCACGATAGTCGCTCCTCTTCGGTTCTTTGGCAGTCATCACACCACGCAGATATTCACGGAAATAAGTTGCCAATCCTTCTTTATGGTCAACCCGTCGATAACGCAAGGTCAAAGGCAGCTGCTTCAGGGAGTCACATTCCGCTTCGGTTATGTATCCGCCTTTACGCATCTGTTCCAAAACAACATTACGACGCCCCCGCGTACGCTCATTATGACGTACAGGATTGTATAACGACGGATTCTTACACATACCTATCAGCGTAGCGGCCTCCTCAATCTTCAAGTCTTTCGGCTCTCTTGAGAAATAAGTATTTGCAGCAGTCTTAATACCTACGGCATTATTCAGGAAATCAAACTTATTCAAGTACATCGTCAGGATTTCCTCTTTTGTATAATAACGCTCCAAACGAACGGCAATCACCCATTCAATAGGCTTTTGCAGCAAACGTTCGAGCACGTTATCCGCACTTGGAGAATATAACTGTTTGGAAAGCTGTTGGGAGATAGTGCTACCACCACCTGCATTTTTCTGCATCAACAGCCCGCGCTTTACGATAGCACGGAATAAGGCTTTTGCATCAATACCGGAGTGCTCTGCAAAACGTGCGTCCTCCGTAGCAATTAAAGCGTGTACCAGATTGGGCGACAAATCCTGATATCCCACATATACACGGTTTTCTTTGCTCAACGACCATGTACCGAGCATCTTACCATCCGAAGAAATAATCTCAGTGGCGAATTTATAAGTAGGATTCTCCAGTTCCTCTACCGGAGGCATATAACCGATCCAACCTTTCGCGATAGCAGTAAATACGAAAGCTGCTCCCAAAATGATAATAGCAAGTAATCCCCAGAGAATATATATAATCTTTTTCATCACAAATAGAATTATTTATCGTGCAAAAGTATAACAAATCTTTTAATTAAAAGCGGTTTATAACAAAGTTCAACTAAATCTATGTCGAATCGTGTCTATTTAATCTTTTTTTCATACCTTTACGCTCCGTATTAGATTGTACACAGATAAACAATTAAGGATATGGAAAACAGAAGTTTAGTTACCATTGCCGATCATTCCAAAGAACGGATTCTCTATCTTTTGGAGATGGCAAAGCAGTTCGAACAGAATCCAAACCGTAAAATATTGGACGGTAAAATAGTTGCAACCCTCTTTTTTGAACCGTCTACACGTACCCGCCTGAGCTTTGAGACAGCAGCCAACCGACTGGGTGCCCGTGTCATCGGATTCACAGATCCAAAAGTCACAAGCTCTTCTAAAGGAGAGACATTAAAAGATACGATTATGATGGTGAGCAACTATGCGGACATCATCGTCATGCGCCATTATCTGGAAGGTGCGGCACGTTATGCCAGCGAAATTGCTCCTATACCTATTATAAATGCAGGAGACGGTGCCAACCAACATCCGTCGCAAACGATGCTCGATCTCTATTCTATTCAAAAGACACAAGGCACATTGGAGAATCTGAACATCTATCTTGTAGGCGACTTGAAATACGGACGTACAGTACACTCTTTGCTGATGGCGATGCGTCATTTCAATCCGACATTCCATTTCATTGCGCCCGAAGAGCTGAAGATGCCGGAAGAATACAAGTTATACTGTAAAGAACATAATATAAAGTATGTAGAACACACCGACTTTACCGAAGAGACGATAGCGGAAGCTGATATTTTGTATATGACCCGTGTACAGCGCGAACGTTTCACCGATTTAATGGAATACGAGCGTGTGAAGAATGTATATATCTTAAAGAATAAAATGCTTGAACATACCCGTCCCAACCTCCGGATACTTCATCCGTTGCCTCGTGTAAACGAGATAGCTTATGACGTAGACGACAATCCGAAGGCTTATTATTTTGAACAAGCCCACAACGGACTCTTTGCCCGCCAAGCCATCATCTGCGATGCGCTGGGCATTACACTGGACGATATTAAATAAGTATACATTATTATATAGGAAGATTATGAGCGAAAACAAACAAGAATTACAGGTTGCCGCATTAAAGAACGGAACTGTAATAGACCATATACCAAGTGAGAAGTTATTTACCGTCGTCTCTTTATTGGGATTGGAAAAGATGGATTCCAATATCACGATCGGATTTAACTTGAAGAGTAAGAAGTTGGGTAAAAAGGGTATTATCAAGATAGCGGATAAATACTTTGACGATGAGGAAATAAACCGGATATCCGTCGTTGCTCCACACGTAAAACTAAATATTATCCGCGATTACGAGGTAGTGGAAAAGAAAGAGGTACAAATGCCGGAAGACTTAAAAGGTATTGTGAAGTGTGCCAATCCGAAATGTATTACCAACAACGAACCAATGGCTACCCTTTTCCACGTGATAGATAAGGAGAATTGCATTATCAAATGCCATTATTGCGAAAAGGAACAAAAGAAAGAAGATATTACCATTATCTAAACGATAAACTCTGATTAAACCAGTATAAGAATGAAACAGGATTGGAAACCGGGAACAATGATTTATCCGTTGCCTGCCGTATTGGTAAGCTGCGGAAGTAATGAAAGCGAATATAATATCATAACAGTAGCGTGGACGGGTACTATCTGTACCAATCCGCCGATGTGTTATATATCCGTGCGACCGGAACGCCATTCTTATTCCATCCTGAAAAAGAATATGGAGTTTGTCATTAACCTGACAACTAAAGATATGGCGTTTGCCACAGACTGGTGTGGTGTGCGTTCCGGCAAAGACCATAACAAATTCGAAGAGATGAAACTCACTCCCGGCAAATCCACCGTCATAAATGCTCCTATTATTGAAGAGTCTCCTTTATGCATCGAATGCCGGGTGAAAGAAATCATTTCATTAGGTTCACATGATATGTTTATTGCCGATGTAGTCAATGTGAAGGCAGACGACAAGTACCTGAATGCAGCAACCGGGAAACTGGAACTGGCAGAAACGCATCCTTTGGTATATCTGCACGGAGGATATTATGATTTAGGAAATAAGATCGGTAAATTCGGCTGGTCTGTCGAGAAAAAGAAATAATATGAGAAAAAGTCTACTCCTCTTAATCTATTTATTTGTTTGCCTATCTTCTTATTCACAGAATGATCCAGTGAATAAAGAGAAAAACTTTCATGTAAATGTCGGTATAAAAGGAGGATTCAACTCATCCATGTATTTTGTAGATAAGTTCAAGATAAAAGACGTCACGATCCATGAAATACAAAACAATTACAGAGTAGGATATTTCGGTTCCATATTCATGAGAATAAATATGAGACGACACTTCATCCAACCGGAAATAAACTACACCATCAGTAAAAGCGACATTCAATTCGACAAGAAGGGTTCGCAGCATCCGGATATAGAACCCGATTATGCAAACATCAGTTCTACAATACGAATGGTAGAACTTCCTATTCTATACGGATATAACTTCATCAAATCCGGCCCGTATGAAATGCATTTCTTTGTCGGTCCGAATATAAAATACGTTTGGCAACAGAAATCTAAATTGCGGTTCAATAACTTTGACCAACAAGGTATCGAAGAAGATTTATACCCGATAAATATCAGTGCCATTCTTGGTGTCGGTGTCAGGATTTCCCGTATAATCTTTGACTTTAGATACGATATAGGACTTTATAATATCTCGAAGAGCGTGACTTATGAGAATATTAATCAAGAGGGCGAAGAAGAAAAATCCAACATCATTTTCAATCGAAGAAACAATATTCTGAGCTTCTCTCTGGGTTTTATCTTTTAAATAAAACATTTTCACCGTTTCATTGTGGAATGTCCATATTTTATTTAAATTTGTCCACATAATAAAAATCTCGAATAAACCTACTTATTATCTATCATTAGAATGAAAAGAGACGATTTAATTTTCGACATTATCGAAAAAGAGCATCAACGTCAGCTCAAAGGCATTGAGTTGATAGCATCAGAAAACTTTGTAAGCGACCAAGTAATGCAGGCCATGGGTTCTTGCTTAACCAACAAGTATGCAGAGGGATATCCCGGTAAACGTTATTATGGCGGTTGTGAAGTTGTAGACCAAAGTGAGCAAATAGCCATCGACCGTTTAAAACAAATATTCGGTGCGGAATGGGCCAATGTTCAACCACACTCTGGAGCACAAGCTAACGCTGCAGTATTCCTTGCCGTTTTAAATCCGGGAGATAAATTTATGGGATTGAACCTTGCACATGGAGGCCACTTGTCTCATGGTTCATTGGTAAATACATCGGGTATTATCTATACGCCATGCGAATATAACCTGAATAAAGAAACCGGACGTGTGGATTACGACCAAATGGAGGAAATCGCACTTCGTGAAAAGCCGAAAATGATTATCGGTGGAGGTTCAGCTTACTCTCGCGAATGGGACTACAAACGTATGCGTGAAATCGCTGATAAGATCGGTGCTATTCTTATGGTAGATATGGCTCATCCGGCAGGATTGATCGCAGCAGGATTGTTGGATAACCCTGTAAAATATGCTCATATCGTAACATCAACAACTCACAAGACACTTCGTGGTCCTCGTGGTGGTGTTATCATGATGGGTAAAGATTTCCCAAATCCATGGGGAAAGAAAACACCGAAAGGTGAAATCAAGATGATGTCTCAATTACTTGATTCCGCTGTATTCCCGGGTATCCAAGGCGGTCCGTTGGAACACGTCATTGCTTCAAAGGCTGTTGCTTTCGGAGAATGCCTGCAACCGGAATATAAGGAATACCAGAAACAGGTTAAAAAGAACGCAGCCGTATTGGCACAAGCTCTTGTCGACAGAGGTTTCACAATCGTATCCGGCGGTACAGACAACCACTCTATGCTGGTAGACCTGAGAGAGAAATATCCGGAACTGACAGGTAAAGTAGCTGAGAAAGCATTAGTATCTGCAGATATTACGGTAAATAAGAATATGGTACCGTTTGACACACGTTCTGCATTCCAAACTTCCGGTATCCGTTTGGGTACTCCGGCTATCACTACACGAGGTGCAAAAGAAGATTTGATGCTCGAAATAGCAGAAATGATTGAAACTGTGCTCTCTAACGTGGATAACGAAGAAGTAATCGCTTCTGTTCGTGCACGTGTCAATAAGACAATGGAGAAATATCCGATCTTTGCTTATTAATATAGTAAAGGCTGTATAAGCCTCGCTTTAATAAATTCGCCCCTGTTACTTCTTGCAACAGGGGCGATTCTTTTTTAATCAGAGTTACCCGATAATTACCGGGAAGGGTACGTCATCTTCTTGTTGGCAGATAACACCTGCTTTTCAGCATACGGTCCTTTGTTTGCAAACGATAGGAGTTTGTAAACAAAGGACCGTACGTTTATTCTCAATCGACCGTATGTTTGAAAAATACATCAATATCGGGTAAACTTAAATTTACTCACAGATCAACGCTTTGGCAATCCAAGCACAGGCTTCCGCATCTGCCAACGCATGGTGATGGTTCGTCAAATCATAACCGCAATAGGCCGCCACCGTATGCAACTGATGATTCGGCAACTGCTTTAATTTTCTTCGTGAAGCCTGAAGCGTACAGTAAAATTCATAATCCGGATAATCCATCTGATACATACGAAAGACAGCTTTCAAACAACTTTCATCAAATGCTTTATTATGAGCGATAAGCGGCATCCCTTCTATGCGCGGAGCTATCTCTTTCCACACCTCAGGAAATATCGGAGCATCCATTGTGTCTTCTTTGGTTAAGCCATGCACCTTAGTGCACCAATAAGCATAAAATTCCGGTTCGGGACGAATCAAACTATAAAACTTATCTATAATCTCTCCTTCCCTTACCACGACAATCCCGACACTACAGACACTCGTCCGATACTGGTTGGCCGTCTCAAAATCAATAGCAGCAAACTCGTTCATCCTCCGTTAGCTCAATCCCTCAACATAGCCATTCACAATATCTATCATCTCAGCCTGAGGAACTTTAGGCAATCCCGGCATACGCATGATATCCCCTGCTATCGCCACAATCATTTCCGCTCCGTTATTAATCACTACATCCTTGATATGGAGTTCAAAATCCTTTGCCACTCCATAGGCTTTCGGGTCTGCCGAGAATGAATACTGCGTTTTGGCGATACAAACGGGATATTCACTGATACCCAGTCTATCAATTAACTTCAGCATCTTTTGAGCCTGACTGGAATAAGTTACCATCTTAGCTCCGTAAATACTTTTAGCGACCTTCTCTATCTTAACCGGAATTGCATCCCCATCCGCATAAGTAAGTTTCAAAGTACCGGAAGGCTTCTTTTCTATTGTCTCTACAACGAGATTTGCCAAATCGACTGCTCCTTCGCCACCTTGTGAGTAAGCATCATTAATGGCAAAACCAATTCCCGCCCAATCACAATATTCACGTATTTGATTGATTTCGTCTTCCGTATCCGTACTATAACGGTTAAAAGCCACCACTATATTCTGATGGAAAGAACGAAGGTTTTGTATGTGTTTATCCAAGTTCTTTAACCCTTTGCACAATCCCTCGCTATTCGGTTCCTTGAGTTGGTCTACGTTCACGCCTCCGTGCATTTTCAATCCTTGGGAGGTAGCGACTATCACAGTCAGCTTAGGCTGCAAACCGGCTTTACGGCATTTAATATTAAAGAACTTTTCAGCTCCTAAATCAGCACCGAATCCGGCTTCTGTAATGACATAATCACCAAAAGTCATTGCCATCTTAGTAGCTAACACAGAATTACAGCCATGGGCAATATTGGCAAACGGCCCACCATGAACGAAGGCTGCCGTATGCTCCGTCGTCTGCACCAAGTTCGGATGAATAGCTTCTTTCAACAAAACGGTTATAGCACCTGCCACTCCCAAATCTTTTACCGTAAAAGGTTTGTCGTCATAAGTAAAACCTAAAAGGATATTTTCAATACGGCGGCGAAGGTCTTTTAAATCTTTTGACAAGCAAAGTATCGCCATGATTTCAGATGCAGGTGTAATATCAAAACCTGCCTCATGGGTTATCCCGTTAGCCTTTCCACCCAAACCGACTACTATATTGCGCAATGAACGGTCATTTACATCGAGCACCCTCTTCCAAAGAATTTCTTTCAGACCGAAACCTTCGGACTGATGCTGGTACAAATAATTATCCAACAAGGCAGTTATCATATTATGAGCGGAAGTAATGGCATGGAAATCACCTGTAAAATGCAGATTTATATTTTCCATCGGCAATACCTGGGCATATCCACCACCGGCAGCGCCTCCTTTCATTCCAAAACAAGGTCCCAACGAAGGTTCACGCAATGCTACAATCGCTTTCTTACCGATCTTATTCAGCCCCAACGTTAAACCGATAGACACGGTTGTCTTCCCTATACCGGCTTTTGTAGGAGTAATGGCAGTCACCAATATCAGGTTACTTTTTTTAACCCGCTCCTCATCGATTAAATATTCAGGGACTTTAGCAATGTACCTGCCATAATTCTCAATGGCTTCTACCGGGATACCGGCTTCTGTTGCTACTTTCTTTATTTTATGCAGCTCTATGCTACGTGCTATTTCAATATCTGTCTTCATAATAGTACATTTTAAAGGTTACAAAACTAACAATAAAAGACGAAGAATGGTTCGCCCTTTATAATTATTTATGCACACTCTTGCATTTAGGCCGTAAAGAAGTGAGAGTGAATCAAAGTCAAACTATTATTGAAGAAAGATCAATCATATTATAAGGCAAAAAGAAATTCCAATTGAGTAATGATACATCCCCCCTGCCAACTTATTCCTTTTTGCCTTATACTTCTACTTTAATGCCACTCCATCCTTAAATGCATTGCCTACTTTCTCACCGATTACAAGATAATCGTTGTGTACCGGGTCGAAGATGATGGGACGCAGCTTGGATGGGTCTATTTTTCCTTTCTCGTCCAGAATACTTTCATCTGCCGAAACATTAACGATACGACCTACGAGATGACACGTTTCGGGGTCATACGATATGAGTTCACACTCGACGGCCATCGGCAGTTCGTCAATGAGCGGCGCATTCACAAATTCGGACTTTGTGGCATGAAAGCCCGCTTTGACAAACTTGTCCGGTTCCCGATTGCCGGAAACAATGCCTACATAATCGCAGGCTACCATTTGCTCTACGGTAGCCATGCTTACAGTAAACGCTTTGGTAATAAGCAGATTTTTCACAGTCTTGTGACCGGCACTCAGGCACATATTAATTTGGTCGTCCAGGTCGATACCTCCCCATGCAGCATTCATGGCATCGGGGGTTCCCTGCTCGTCGTAGGTAGCTACGATGAACACGGGTTGTGGATAAGTCCACGGTTTTGCTCCAAAATTCTTTCTCATAATGCTAGTTCCTTATTTCTATGTTACAACATATGGTTGGTTACAAAAATAACAATTTAAATTCAGACTTGTTGTATTATTCCAATAATGTCTTCTGCTATTTGAATATCTGTCAAGTGATTTTTACGCAGGAACTCCGCCACATCGAACCGATCTTCAAACTCTTTCTTTGCGCCATAGTTCAGTACTTTCATGTCGGTTGCTCCATAGTAACGGGTTATCATCTCACCGAAACCGCCGTCCAATACGCCGTCTTCCAGCGTGACTACCAATCGGTGGTCGGCTTTCAGGCTATCCAGCAGTTCTTCATCTACTCCGGTAATGTATCGGGGATTGATGAGAGTGGCATCGACATTTGCCTTTTCTTTCAAGAGTTTCCGGACCGATTGCCCTAATTGAAAGAAAGAGCCTAACCCCAAAATCGCTACTTTCGAACCGCGATGAGATACCTTATAACGGTTCAATTGGCTATAGTCCGCATCAACCGTTTCCTCGCTTGCGATTACATCATTGGCAGGGACGCGGATAGCTACGGGGTGTTCGTTTTGGCGAAGGCTCCACTCCAGCATGGCAAAATACTCTTCCTTATTCGTCGGAGCGAGATAGACCATGTTCGGAATGTTGCTTATCAACGGAATATCGAAGAAACAGGTATGAGTGACATCGTTCATGGCTGTTAATGAGCCCCAGAATACCAATATCACCGCCGGGTTATTATTGATGCAGAGGTCTTGTGACAGTTGATCGTAACTGCGCTGTATAAAGGTACTATAAACTCCATAGACAGGCTTGCCACCGGCTGCAGCGATTCCCGATGCTAAGGCTACGGCGTGCTCTTCGGCAATGCCTACATCGACGAATTGCTTTCCGGCACGTGCACGACGTTCCGGAGTGAATCCCATAACAGTCGGTGTACCTGAAGTGATTCCCACAACGCGCGAATCCTCTTTCATCTTGCAGAGGAGATATTCGGCGGTCAGGTCGGCATAGTCTTCCGGCACATCGGTCGGTATGACCTGCGGCACTCCGGACTCTTCCTTCGCTAGCTCCTCTAATACAGCTGCAGGGTCGAAAGGACTGCAATAATGCCATGCCTCTTTATGCTGTTCTGCCGGAGCATAACCCTTTCCTTTTAATGTATTGATATGCACCACTACGGGGTGGCGACTGTCTTTCACGGTCTCAAAGGCTTTTATCAGGGCTTCCACATCGTTGCCATCTGCCACATAAACATAGTCCAGCCCCATGGCCCGGAAGAAGTTGCATTCACACGTTCCATTGCTTTCGCGCAGGGCTTGCAGGTTGCGATAGAGTCCGCCGTGGTTTTCGGCGATAGACATTTGGTTGTCGTTGACAATGATGATGAAGTTACTGTCCAGTTCGGCTGCATAGTCCAATCCTTCAAAGGCTTCGCCACCACTCAAAGAACCGTCACCTATCACGGCGATGACGTTTCCGGTGCCGCCTTGCAGGTCGCGGCCCTTTGCCAAACCACTTGCCAGGCTGACGGAGGTGGAGGTGTGACCGATGGTGAAGAAATCGTGCTCGCTCTCATTCGGTTCGGTGTAGCCTGATACTTCATCGTAGCGGTCGGCGTTGAGGAAGGCTTCTTTCCGTCCGGTCAGCATCTTGTGCACGTAACATTGGTGGGATACGTCGAACACAATTTTGTCTGTCGGAGAGTTGAACACATAGTGCAGGGCGATAGTGGCTTCCACCATGCCGAAGTTAGGGCCGAAGTGACCGCCGTGGGCACTTAGCTTCTTTAGCAGGGTTTCACGGATTTCTCCGCTTAATACATTGAGTTCCTTCATGGACAATTGCTTTACATCCGAAGGAGAGTTAATTGTCTCTAAATACATATTCTAATGGTCTTTAATATTATAACACGAATCATTGCTTAGGATTCCAGTTGCAAATGTACGGATAAACTTACCTTGCGGGAGTATCCATATTACGGGTATTCCTACCTTTTTTACGGATTGTGTACTATACCGCCGTATGCTGGACGCCACCCTTGCCAACGGCATCACCCCATTGAGATAAAAGCTGTAGTCATGGCCTATCAAGTTATCGGCACATTGGGAAAGTGGGCTATAAAGAAAAGTTTTTATAGTGCCGTACAAGATTTCCGTATTGGTTTGTCGTGCATGGTGCGGCAAGATACAATCTGAAAAACGTCTAAGGGAGTGATGTCTTACGCTCCGGTAGATGTGAGCTATCGCTCCCTTGAGCGTTGGTCAACGCCCCCTTGAGTGTAAGACAACGCTCCCTTGGGCGATTTACAAACTCTTTTCAAAACAAAGATAAGGAATCGTACGGCCTTTCATGAAGATATTGCCCACAAACGTATAGCCGTTATTCACAAACAACCGTTGCGCAGCTTTATTAAGAGAGAACGTATCCAAGCGAATACTTTTCATACCTTGTAGCCTTGATAGCTCTTCGGCAAATGTAAATAACCTTTTCGCTACTCCTTTCCCACGAAAAGCAGGATTTACAGCAAGACGATGGATGCCATTTGCCGGCAATTCGGTCATCCACTCTACGTCATTGTATTCTTTCGATAAAGAACTGTTGATAGCCATAAAGCCGGATATAAATCCATCCAATTCTTCCAGCCAGAGTTCACCCAGTTCGATATCCTTACTATATTCCCTTTCTCCCGGATAATCAGAATCCCATTGGGTGTTACCTCCCTCCGTCATCAATCGTTTTACATCAAGAATGATGTTGAGTATCAATGGTAAATCTTCCGGTATTGCTTTACGAATCATCTCTTCTCCTTATTTATATCTCCGAAACGCAAAGGTATAAATAAAAGTTTCAGACGCTCATATTATAAGCAACAATTAACGCTATCTTCCGAACCTTGACGTATCCACATCACTCTTTTTCGACTCCTTAAAGCCTCCGAATTTATAAACGAATGAGAGGGAAACGGTGCGTCGATCGCTCAATACATTCATACGGCTATGCTGCCCTGCATAATTGACCGTAGTCTCGGGAATCGTACTGTTAAAGATATCATCGCAACGAAGCATCAACTGCGCTTTTTCCTTTGCAAAGGTCCATTTCAATCCGGCCGATACCTGATAAGAATCACTTAAATCATAAATACCCTGTATACTGGAAGTTGCATAATAGCCGGATATATCCAACTTTAAATCCGGAGATGAAGATAGTTTCACGGTATTACTCAACATGGCAAATCCGAAGAAACGTTTACGGTCGAAAGACAGATGATGGAAATCAGACGCTCTTTCTCGTTTCTGAAAACTTTGCAGTGTCAATTGTGAGTTTAATATCTCACCTATTTTAAACGGAACGACCAAGGCAGCTCCCATTATACGTGAGAAATCAAAGTTAACCGGTTGGAATATACCGTTCAAACTTTCATCCGACTGCCATTGGAGTTGTACGAAATGATCGGATGTATGATTGACAAAAGCAGTCAATACATACTTTTGTTTAAAGATATAGCTACATTGGAACTCATAAGAGCGCGAAGGTTTCAGGTACGGATTACCTTTCATTACCGAATAGGCATTGAGATAGTTGGTCACCGGATTTATCTCCCAATACGACGGATACTTCTTATCGCTCGACAAAGACAGTTGCAAAATATGCGTCGGCGAAATGACATAGCTTATATTGACATTCGGAAACCATGCGACATTATCCCACAACGTACTTGTCCTGCCCCCGGATTCTTCCGTCGTTTTATAATATTCGGCAGCAATAGAGGCCTGTACCGATAGTTTCTGCGCAAAGGTCTTTGTAAATCCGGCAAAGGCATTCACTGTCCGTTCATTCTGAATACTTCTAAAGGATGAAGCCTCATCAAAATTATCATCCTGCCAAGTATCGGAAAAACTGTTGTTGCGGGAGAAGGAAACATTTACTCCGTAAGTCAATCCCCAATCGTCGGGCAACGTATGTGTCTGGTTTACGTAAACCATTCCTTTATGGATACGTTGCTCCGAAGCGGATAGAATAGTTTTCTTCAATTCCTCACCGGAGCGATTGGCTAAATCCTGATCCGAGTTATCCTTATAATAAGTATAATCCGCACCGGCCACCAAACCGAAATGAGAATTATACTCCAACCTCAGATTATGCAGTCCCGAAGGTCCTTCCACAGTATTATCCGTATAGACTTTCTCATAGGCAACTTCATCCCGCAACGCAAAGTCTGTTTCCGAATGACGCCGGCTTGTTGCATCGTCCAACTGAGCCGTATAAGTGAGATTCAGTTTATCCTTACTCTTAAAAGTATATCCTGTGCCTATGCGGACATTATGTGCCAGTTGTTTACCCTTCCCCCTATCCACCTGAGTTATCCGGTTCAATACGTCATTATAGGTGTGAAGTGACAGCAAGTCTTCTCCCGTCCGCCACTGCGTCCAGTTGTTAGAGTAGAGAGCATCCAGAGAGAATCTGGATGTGACATAAAGTAAATTACCGCGCAGCATCGTGCTCCCGTAACGGGTTTGAGAATAAGCAGCCGCCACTTCTCCCTGCAAAGTATCCTCCATTTGTTCCTCCAAGAGGATATTAATCAATGCTCCCCTCACATTATACTGTGGTGGAGCACTATACATAACCTCCGCTTTTGCTACCATCGACGCAGGTATGGATTTCAGCAAAGAAAGTAACTGTTCGTAGCTCATGGTAGACAACTGTCCGTTGATGATAATATGTAACGAACTACTCCCTATCAGCGACAAGTCGTTTTCATTACGGGAAATCACTCCCGGCAACTCTTTTATAGCGTCAAAAGCATTATTCACCGCTTTATCTTTTATCAGACGCGGAACGTCATATTTCAGTTTACCATCCTCGACCTTCACTATCGGACGCTCTCCTTTTACCATCACTTCGGGTAGTTTCACCAGAACACTGTCTAAGAATACGTGTACCGAATCCGTCTGTTGGGCAAATAGCTGCACCAACCAAAGCGAGAATACAGCCACCCATATAATACGTTTCATAATCTTTTGTTTAAGGGTATATCGCAAAATACGGCAAAATAGAAATATATTCACGTTATCATTTGCTTACGAAGTGTTATTTAGTCTTATCAAAAAGGAGGATGATAGCCTGTTCTTACTATTTTTGTCAGCATGAAATTGCCTATTAAAATTATTGCCACCCTTGTCATTCTATCATTGATAGGTGTATTCGGGTATCAGACCTATTGGCTTACGGGACTTTATCACACGATGAAAGAGCGCATGGTAAAGGACATCCATGAATCCATGCAAATGGGCGATTACAGTGAAATGATGTTCAGAATAGACTCACTCAGCCGTTACAGTGAGTTGCACGGGATGATAGAGGCAAGTGCCGGTGCTGTCAATGACACGGTAGCTGCTGAAAACGGAGGGCAAATCTATATGAAATCAAATGCTTCGGCACAGGATTCGGTGGGCAACTCCATGGAAAACGAACAAGAAGCAACGCTCATGGCGGATAACCCTTTCAGTGCGCAAATAAAAAAGACGAATGATTTATTGCTGCTTTCACAATATTTCCAAAGGGGCATACACTCCGGACTGGATGACTTCACGGATATGAATGTACAACGATATGACAGCTTACTGACAACCATTCTTGCCGACAAAGGTATCGTAGCTCCGCACCGCAGTGAAATACTCCATTGCACCAACCGGTACCGGAACGACAGTTTGCTGCACGATACCGTATTAATAGCAACCGTCACCAATGTTCCTTCTTACCGTCCCGGCCCCAAAGCCATACATTTTGATTACATATTCGATATACATGGAAGCTCTATCCACAGGCTATGGATGGAACCGATAGAAATACTCGTACTCAAGCAGATGACAGGTATCCTGATAACATCCCTACTTATTCTTATCATTCTGTCCTTCTCCTTCGGATACCTTATTCATATCCTGTTCCGGCAGAAGACCCTTGAAGAAATGAAAGAAGACTTCACCCATAACATGACGCATGAGCTGAAAACTCCGATTGCCGTTGCTTATGCAGCCAATGACGCCATGCTCAATTTTGAGATAAACGATAAAGAGAAGAGAAGGAAATACCAGTACGTCATACAGGAACAATTAAAACAGCTCGGCGGATTGGTCGAACAAATCCTCTCGATGAGTATGGAACAAAAGCGGAACTTCAAGTTGCATAAAGAGTCTATCCATATAAAAGAATTGTTGGACGAACTTATTGAGCAGCACAAGCTGAAAGCCGATAAACCCGTCACATTCCATACGGACATCCGTCCCGAAGATTTAACGGTGAATGCCGACCGCACGCACTTGTATAATATCATCAGCAATCTGATAGACAACGGAGTGAAGTATTCCGATGATTCCGCCCATATATCCATCCGTGCCGAACAAAACGATGAATATACCCTCCTATCCGTCACGGACAAAGGCAACGGCATACCTTCCGATAAGCTGGCGCATATTTTTGATAAGTTCTACCGCATACCTACCGGCAACCGTCATGCCGTAAAGGGTTACGGACTCGGATTATACTATGTAAAAACAATGGTGGAACAACATAAAGGGAGAATTTCAGTTAATAGTATTACCGGACAAGGTTCCACGTTTACAATCCTGCTACCGCTATGAACAACGAAAAGATACATGTACTACTCGTAGAAGACGAACAGACGCTCGCCATGATTATCAAGGAAACACTGGAGAACCTTGATTTTAAAATCAGTACGGCAAAAGATGGAGAAGAAGGTTTACATCTTTTCTTTGAATTGCATCCCGATGTTTTGGTGGCAGATGTAATGATGCCCCGAATGGATGGCTTCGAAATGGTACGCCGCATCCGCCAGACAGACAAACGTACGCCGGTGTTATTCCTAACCGCACGCTCTGCCATTAATGATGTAGTAGCGGGCTTCGAATTGGGAGCGAACGACTATCTGAAAAAACCTTTCGGCATACAGGAGCTTATCATACGAATCAAGGCATTACTGAATAAAGCTTTTATTGAAGAGAGATATGAAAACAGTTATAATATAGGTAATTACACATTGAATCCTATTACTCAGATATTATCTTTCGCCGGAAGCAAGCAAGAGCTTTCACACCGGGAAACCGAAATACTGAAACGACTGTGCGAAAACCGTAACCAAGTGGTAAATACACAAAATCTTTTGTTGGAATTGTGGGGAGACGACAGTTTCTTCAATGCGCGAAGCCTTCATGTATTCATCACCAAACTGCGGCACAAACTATCGCAAGACGAGCGGATAAGGATTGTCAATGTACGGGGAATAGGATATAAATTGATAATTAATAATTGACAATGAACAATTAATAATGAAGGACAAGAGAAACGTCACCTGTCCTACATTATTCATTATTAATTGTTCATTATTAATTTCCCAACAGGATTATAGTTTTCTCCAGTTCAGGCTCAACGAATTCAGTACCACACTGACAGAGCTGAACGCCATTGCAGCACTGGCAAGCATCGGGTTGAGCAGCAATCCATTGATAGGAAACAATATACCTGCCGCAATGGGAATACCGATCAAATTATAGATAAACGCCCAGAAAAGGTTCTGACGGATCAACTTCACCGTCTGGCGTGAGAGTTTAAATGCTTTCGGAAGCATCAGCAAATCCGAAGTCATCAACGTCACCATAGCCACATCCATCGCAATATCCGTTCCGCGCCCCATAGCCACACTGACATCGGCACGTGCCAACGCCTGAGAATCATTGATGCCATCACCTACCATTGCCACCACTCTCCCTTCCGACTGTAATTGCTTCACTACCTCTTCTTTATCGGAAGGCAAAGCATCCGAAATAAAACGGTCTATATCCAGTTCTCCCGCCACAGCCTGAGCAGTTTCGTGTCCGTCGCCCGTGAGCATACATACGTAGATGCCATTGGCTTTCAACTGTTTGATAGCCGGTAAAGATGTCGGTTTCAACTGGTCGCTAATGGCGATGACCGCAAGCAGTTCATTCCCTTTGCCGAAGTAAACGATACTTTTGGCTTCCCTTTCATATTGAGTCAGCATATCCTCCAAGACATCTTTTACTTCCGCATTAAAGGTTATCAGCAGCTTATGGCTTCCCACCCAATAAATCTCGTGGTCTACTTCCACCTTTATACCTCTTCCGGTCATACTTTCAAATGAACTTACCGTAGCCGGCTGTATATTCTCCGCCTGCAAAGCCTCTACGATAGCTTCTGCCAACGGATGTTCCGACTTCTGCTCCGCAGACAGTAGAATGGATTTATAGTTCGTATCTTCCGCCTGTGCCCACAGCCAACCGGAAACGGTGGGATGCCCTTCCGTCAACGTTCCTGTTTTGTCAAAAACCACCGTATTCACCTTACACATCTGTTCCAGTGCAACGGCATCCTTTATCAGTATATGATTGCTTGCACCCTTTCCGATACCCACCATCAAAGCAGTAGGAGTGGCAAGTCCCAAAGCACACGGACAGGCAATAACCAATACGGACACGGCGGACAATATAGCGTAGGAGAAATCGTCCATTCCTCCCAATACCATCCATACCACAAACGTAAGTATGGCAATGCCGAGAACAGTAGGAACAAAGATAGAAGTTACTTTATCCACAATACGCTGTACGGGAGCTTTTGAACCTTGAGCTTCCTGCACCATACGGATAATATGCGCAAGAACGGTCTCTTTACCCGTTTTCTCCACCCGGAGCGTAAAAGAACCTTTCTGATTGATCGTACCGGCAAGGACGTGCTCACTGCTCGTCTTCTCCACCGGTATCGGTTCGCCGGTTATCATGCTCTCGTCCACATACGAACTTCCGTCCACCACCGTACCGTCTACCGGAATCTTTTCGCCGGGACGAACGCTTATCAAGTCATTTGCCTGAAGCAGAGTAATCAGTACATCCTCTTCTTTGCCGTCTTTTATCAAACGGGCGGTCTTGGGCTGCAATCCCATCAACTTACGGATGGCGGACGAGGTATTGCCTTTCGCTTTCTCCTCCATCAGCTTGCCCAAAAGAACAAAAGCGATAATCACCGTAGCCGCTTCGTAATAGACATGAGGTTCCAACCCCCTGTTATACCAGAAGTCCGGGAAAAACGTATTAAACAGACTGAACAGGAAAGCGATGGAGGTACTCAACGCCACCAGCGTATCCATATTGCTACGTCCTATCTTCAGTTGTTTCCATGCATTCACATAAAAGGAATTGCCGAAATAAATCAGTACCGGCAATGAAAGTACCAGCATGATAAAATTCACATAAGGCACGTGCATGAAGAACATGCCCAATACGGCTACGGGAACAGAAAAAAGCCACGCTCCTATTGTCTTCATTTTTAATTTCCCGAAACGTTCCTTTTGTTCTTCTTCCTGACGTTCCAAGGCATTGTCTTCTTCTACAATCAGGTCGTATCCGGCTTTCTTCACCGCCTCGTGTATCTGTTCGGGAGTAATCTTTCCGGAGTCGAACTCTACCGACAGATTGTTGGCTGCAAGGTTCACGGCTCCATTCACCACCCCGTCCAATCCTTTCACCGTACGTTCCACATTGTTAGCGCACCCGGCACAATGCATACCAAGTACCGGATATATTTTTTTCTCTATCTTACTCATTATATATAATCTGTTTTTATGAATGATTTTGTCCTGCTTGCAAAGATAATAAACAAGCAGGAAAGGAGCTTTGTTCACCCTTATAATTTATTCGTTTGACCATGCTGAAACGACAGGATGGGCATGGGCAAACGACAGGTTCGCCATGCCTAAACGCAAGGCTGTTTTCGGCTGAACGATTAAATCGTTCTTATCATTGGAATTAATGCGCTAATTATTCGTAGGAATCCACAATATATTCTATATTTGTACATCAAATGAGAGTATACAACAGGTGTATGACTAACAAAATGATTATGAAAAAGCAAACGATAGGTTTCTTAACCATAGCAACCCTAATTAGTTCCATCTTTTTTTCGTGTAACGACGGAAAAGTGAAACAATATGGTAACATGGAATTTGATAGTATCAAGATAGACAATACAGCTTCACTTATCAACGATAGCACTTCCCCGAATTGCAATTTGAGGATTGATTTTGTCTATCCGGTCAAATGTGACAATCAGGTATTGATGGATAGCGTCAACCGGGCATTAATCGTCACTTGCTTCGGCAAGGCGTATGACGGGTTGGATGCAACCGCTGCCGTCGATTCTTTCAGAAACACCTACGTGAAAGAATACCGCACAGATTTGCAAGCGCTTTATCGGGAAGACCTGCAAAACAGTAACGGCGAAGAGTCCGTAGGCGGATGGTATTCCTATTATCAATCCATTGAAGCGCGTCCGTTAAGTGAAAATTCACGTTATCTGGTATATGCCGTCAACGAAAGCGAATATCGCGGAGGCGCTCACGGCACATACAGCACGAACTTTATCAACTTCAATGCCGAAAACGGAAGCATCCTGCATCTGAACGATGTGTTCAAACCGAATTATAAAAACGCTGTCAGCGAACTTCTGTTGGAGAAACTGATGAAAGACACCGATAGCGCCACGCTGGAAGAACTGGAAGACAAGGCTTATCTGCAAGATACGGAAATGTATCCGAGCGAGAACTTCCGTCTGGGAAAGGATAGCATTTATTTCTTCTATAATGTATATGAGATAGCTCCATACAGTACAGGAGCTACGGAAATAGCACTTTCATACGATGTGTTACAAGGTTTGCTGAAAGAACAACCGGTCAATACGAATAAGAAATAACGATGGAGTTGATCTTAAAATACTTCCCGAACCTGACAGACGAGCAGAAACGGCAATTCGCCGCGCTCTATGATTTATATATCGACTGGAATGCGAAGATAAACGTTATCTCTCGAAAAGATATCGAGAATTTGTATGAGCATCATGTGCTGCACTCCCTGGGAATCGCCAAAATCATTAATTTCCGTGCCGGAAGCAGTATCATGGATTTAGGTACGGGCGGAGGCTTTCCGGGTATCCCCCTTGCCATACTTTTTCCCGAATGTAAATTTCATTTAGTAGACAGTATCGGTAAAAAAGTCCGTGTGGCAACGGAAGTGGCAAATGCCATCGGGTTGAAGAACACGACTTTCAGGCATGCCCGCGCACAAGAGGAGAAGGCTTTATTCGACTTTGTAGTGAGCCGGGCCGTAATGCCGCTTGCCGACCTGATCGACATTATCAAAAAGAACATAGCAAAAGAACAGCATAACGCCTTGCCCAACGGACTTATTTGCCTGAAAGGCGGCGAACTGGAACGGGAAACGATGCCCGTAAAGAACAAAACAATGATATCCGACCTGAACCAATATTTCAAAGAACCGTTCTTTGAGACGAAAAAGGTCGTATATGTTTCACTTTAACGTCAAGAAGATTGCGTTATGAAAATTAAAAGATTTGAATTTAATATGTTTCCGGTAAACTGCTACGTATTATCGGACGAGACAAAAGAAGCGGTAGTAATTGATGCAGGATGCTTTTACGAGGATGAGAAGCAGGCATTGAAGAATTACATAACCGGTAATGAACTGCACGTTACACGCTTGCTCTGTACCCACCTCCATCTGGACCATATCTTTGGCAATCCGTTTATGCTGAAAGAGTACGGAGTAAAGGCGGAAGCCAATCAAGCCGATGAATTTTGGCTAGAACGTGCACCGCAACAATCCCGGATGTTCGGATTTGAATTGAAAGAAGCTCCCGTCCCATTAGGCAAATACGTATGCGACGGAGATATTATCACTTTCGGAAATACAAATCTGGAAGCAATCCATGTGCCCGGACACTCTCCCGGCAGTTTGGTATATTACTGCAAAGAAGAGAAATGTATGTTTTCCGGTGACGTATTGTTTCAGGGAAGCATCGGACGGGCAGATCTTGCCGGAGGTAACTTCGACGAACTGCGGGAGCATATATGCAGCCGTCTGTTTATATTGCCCGACGATACGGTGGTCTACCCCGGTCACGGAGCACCTACCAGTATCGGAGCAGAGAAACGGGATAACCCATTCTTCAGATAACAAATAATCAATCTTATTATTATATAACCATGAAAACAGATTTATTGTCTTACCGTCACATCGGAATCAATGACAGCGACCTGCCCGAAATGCTGGAAAAAATCGGTGTCAAGAGTTTGGATGAGTTAATTGATAAAACCATTCCGGCAAATATACGTCTGAAAAAGCCGTTGAACTTGCCCGAACCTATGACCGAAAGGGCCTTTGCCGAACACATATCGGCGATAGCTGCCAAAAACAAAGTCTACACATCCTATATAGGATGCGGATGGTATGATACCATTACTCCGGCTGTTATCCAGCGAAACGTATTTGAGAACCCGGTATGGTACACTTCTTACACTCCTTATCAGACAGAAGTTTCACAAGGACGCTTGGAGGCGTTGATGAACTTCCAGACGGTAGTCAGTGACCTCACCGCAATGCCGCTCGCCAACTGTTCATTATTGGACGAAGCAACCGCCGCTGCCGAAGCTGCTGCCATGATGTACGCCCTGCGCACACGCGACCAGCAGAAATCAGGCGCTAATGTGCTCTTCGTAGATGAAAGCATCTTCACCCATAATCTTGCCGTTATCCAGACACGTATCATCCCGCAGGGAATGCAGTTGAAAGTAGGCAAGTACAAAGACTTCGAGTTCACTCCCGATGTATTCGGATGTATCATCCAATACCCCAATGCAAACGGAAATGCGGAAGATTATCGCGAATTTACCGAAAAAGCCCATGCTGCCAACTGTAAAGTAGCCGTGGATGCGGACATCATGAGCCTTGTACTGCTCACTCCTCCGGGAGAATGGGGAGCAGACATCGTATTCGGAAGCACACAACGTTTGGGTATTCCTATGTTCTACGGCGGTCCTTCTGCCGGATACTTTGCTACACGTGACGAATACAAACGTAACATTCCGGGACGTATCATCGGATGGTCTAAAGACAAATACGGAAAGCTGTGTTACCGTATGGCACTGCAAACCCGTGAGCAACATATCAAACGTGAGAAAGCAACTTCCAACATCTGTACCGCTCAAGCCTTACTGGCTACAATGGCGGGATTCTACGCCGTATATCATGGTGCGGAAGGAATGACAAACATTGCTTCACGCATTCATAGTATCACTTGTTTCCTTAACAAGGAAATCAGCAAGCTCGGGTATAAACAAGAAAACAGCTGTTTCTTCGATACACTCCGTTTCTCCTTGCCGGAACACGTTTTCCCACAACAAATCCGTACCATCGCTTTGAGTAAGGAAGTGAATCTCCGTTACTTCGAGAATGGAGAAGTAGGTATGAGCATCGATGAAACAACAGATCTGCATGATATCAATATATTGCTTTCCATCTTTGCTATCGCTGCGGAGAAGAACTATCAGGAAGTAACCACATTACCGGACTGCTCTTGCATCCCGGCGGGTCTGAAACGTACAAGTTCGTTCCTTACACACGAGGTATTCAATAAATACCACACGGAGACGGAAATGATGCGATATATCAAACGTCTCGACCGAAAAGACATCTCATTGGCACACTCCATGATTTCGTTGGGTTCCTGCACCATGAAGCTGAATGCAGCATCCGAGATGCTCCCGTTAAGCAATCCCGGAATGATGTGCATCCATCCTTTGGTTCCGGAAGACCAGGCCGAAGGCTATCACGAATTGATTCATAATCTAAGTGAGCAACTAAAGGTCATTACCGGATTTGCAGGAGTTACTTTACAACCGAATTCAGGTGCGGCAGGTGAATATACAGGTCTTCGCATCATACGTTCTTATCTGGAAAGCATCGGACAGGGACATCGTAACAAGATTCTTATCCCGGCTTCCGCACACGGTACAAACCCTGCATCTGCCATACAAGCCGGATACGAGACCATTACTTGTGCCTGTGACGAACATGGTAATGTGGAACTTGCCGACTTAAAAGCAAAAGCGGAAGAAAATAAAGATAATCTGGCAGCGTTGATGATTACCTATCCGTCCACACACGGTATCTTTGAAACGGAGATCGTAGAAATATGTAACATCATTCACGCATGTGGAGCACAAGTCTACATGGATGGAGCCAATATGAACGCACAAGTAGGGCTTACCAATCCGGGATTTATCGGAGCCGACGTTTGCCACTTGAATTTGCATAAGACATTTGCCAGCCCTCACGGCGGTGGCGGTCCGGGTGTAGGCCCTGTATGCGTAGCCGAACATCTCGTTCCTTTCTTACCAAGCCATCCGATATGGGGCAGCAACCTGAATACGGTTTCAGCAGCACCTTTCGGCAGCGCGGGTATCCTCGCTATCACCTACGGCTATATTAGCATGATGGGAACAGAAGGATTGACACAGGCTACCAAGATCGCTATTCTGAATGCAAACTATCTGGCAGCTTGTCTGAATGATACTTACGGCATCGTATATCGCGGAGCAAACGGATATGTAGGTCACGAAATGATTCTGGAATGCCGCAAGATACATGAGGAAACAGGTATCAGCGAGAATGACATTGCAAAGCGTCTGATGGATTACGGCTACCATGCTCCTACTCTTTCTTTCCCGGTACACGGTACATTGATGATAGAGCCGACGGAAAGCGAAAGCCTTTGGGAACTGAAGAATTTCGTAGAAGTAATGCTCACAATCTATCAGGAGATACAAGAAGTAAAAGAGGGAAATGCCGACAAAGACGATAACGTACTTGTTAACGCTCCACATCCTGAATATGAGATTGTAGCGAATGAATGGACACACAGTTACTCTCGCGAGAAAGCTGCCTATCCGATAGAATCCGTACGGGAGAACAAGTTCTGGATAAACGTAGCCCGTGTGGACAACACATTAGGCGACCGTAAACTGTTGACAACACGTTACGGAACTTTCTAAAGCATAACACAATAGAACGATTCCCCGCCCAAACGACGGGGAATTGTTTTATTAATACATATAAATAATGAAATACGGCGTAAGCAACCATACATTATTACTGATTGCAGGCATTGTCTGGACAGTAGCCGGTGCCAACATACTCAGAATCGGAATCATCACTTGGCTTACCGATTCAAAGGATTGGCTGTTCAAAGTAGGAGAAGCAACTGCCATCTTCCTTTTATTCTTCATTTTCATATTCCGCAGATTATTCAACAAACATTCCGAACGAATCAAAGCAAAAGGGAATAAGAGTTGCCCCTTTTCTTTTTTCGACCTGAAAGGATGGATCATCATGTGCTTTATGATAGCGCTCGGCATCACCATCCGCACCTTTCATCTGCTTCCCAACTCCTTTATTTCGGTATTTTATACAGGATTATCCACCGCACTGATCATTACGGGTATATTGTTCCTGAACAAATGGTGGAAAGAGAAAAGGTCTACTTCAGCTTAATATATCCGAGCCGGGTGTAGCGGATGCCTTTGCTCTCATAATGCGAAAGAACTTTAGCGGACACGAGATATAGCTGCTCTTTCGGATGAACCTTTCGGGTGTAACAACTCAGCATATCAGGTGCCAGACTTCTTGCCGCCGCCTTTACCAAAAAAGAGAACCGGTTGCCATCCATATCCGAAGCTAAAACATTCTGATCCACGAAATAATCATTCTTATACGTATCCAACTGTAGCCTGACTGCCAACACCGTCAAGTTCAAATCCTTGAGTTTCTCTCCTACCGTACCTACATAACGACTCACGGCAGGAATCTGCCTCTTGGATATGACCGTTTCTAAATAAACCTGACGAAAGCCCTGTGCAGCCTCAACCAATTTTTCATCTTTCCTGTTACGGGGTTCAAACTTATTGGCAATCCAAAGTACATAATGCGGGTCTATATAATAAATCTCCGCCAAGCGTTTACCGCTATATTTCCCAAAAGCAATCATATCATCCGACGAGGAATAATAAGGTTCGAAATAGGTGTTATCCAGTATTTTGAGACACACATTGCAGTTGCGGAGGTATTCCATGGCACGTTGCACCGCATCATCAAAATTAATCGCCAAGTTCCGGATATATAAAGGAGATTGTGCTTTAAATATTCTCCATAATGCGTAGACCGAACGATGAGCCGTAGCCACACTGACGGCATAATATCCTCCGTCTTCTCTCCTGCCCCGGTTAAACTCATCCAAACCTTGAAATACCTTCAGGGCAATCCCGTCACTCACATTATATAGATTAACTTCATTGCTCATAATTAATAAGTATTTCGGTTCTACTCCTGTAAATATACAAAATTTGCCGGAAAAAAGCCAGAGTTATAAAAGAAAAAATTCTCTGTAACCGTATGACCGTTTACAGAGAACTTTATTTTTTATAGTAGACGCTTCTACTTCAGACGTACTAACTTTCACAAGTCTGCAAATCTTAATTAACCTTAATCTAATACTATGAAAAACACAATCATATAACAGCCCGTCAGACAGCTTGTTCACCGAGTAAAAGTTAATTAATTAAAAAGAGAAGGAAGTCTGTGCCGGAAACCTATGGTTCAACATACGGTCGATTGCTTACAAACGATAGGAGTTTGCAAACAAAGGACCGTATGTTCGTCGGCAATCGTACGGACGTCTTTTTTAATTTGAAGTATTCTCTATAAAATAAAAACTGCTCCCGAATCTCGGAAGCAGCCTCTCTTAGTTGGGTACGCTTAATTTTCTCTAATTTAGTCCTGAATTCTTCATATCCTACAAACAATCTTTTTACCCATCCTATTATCTTATGTCTTCAAAATATCATGTCTTACGACACAAAAGTATACTGTTTGTTTAAAACTGCATATATTTCAAAGCAGAAATATAACAGATAGAGCGCGTTTCTTGACTTAAATCAAAAAACAAGATTGTATTGTCATCTATTTGTAATGTACTTGCTGTATCTCAATAGATTCTTGATTATGATATTTTTCATTTGTATTCCCCATACTTACAGTAAGCAGGCACAAGAATATCATTCGAAGCACCATCGCATTAAAACCTGTTCTTTTCCAGAGTAAAACAAATGCCAAAGCCGTAAAAAGAACAGTCCATATAAATGAAGACAGATGCCATCCTTCGGGACTGAATGTCATCAGGCCAAGCAACAAGAATGAAGGTGCGTAGGCAAGCTCCATGCTATTTCCACCGGTCAACCGCTTCATCAATACAGCCAACAAGAACAAGACAGCGGTAACTATAAATGCCAAAACCCATGCGTTTATAGCCAAATGAAAAAGGTCATAAACACGCAACACCAGCATATTCCCTTGAAACACCGCCAAATATGCAAGGCTGAAAATCCAAAAGAGAACACCGCCCGCAATAGAAACCATGCGGGCTGTTCTTTTTGTATGTGAAGTATAACTCTGATTCTTCATTATTTGGTTTTCTTTAATACCATTGCCGTACGCGCCGGAATATAAAGTTTAAGCCATTCCTTTTTCTCTTTTTCATAAAGAGGATCGGATATGGTAAAATGTTTCACTGTATCATCAGACAGGCCATTACCGCCAAACTTCACGGCATCCGTATTCAAGACTACTTCATAAGTGCCCGGAGATACTAAAAAGCCATAGTCCGTAAACGATTTAACCGGATTGAAGTTGAACACAAATACCAAGTCCTTACGTTGATATGCCAATATCTGATCGCCATCGTTGTGCCAGATTTCAACAACGTCGGTATTCTCAATTCCCTTCACACTCTTTATGAGCTTAATCATCTCTTCATCAAAATCGGCAAGATAATGATAAGTAAGGTTCTTGTTGTCTACCAAATCCCACTGGCGGCGGGCATATTTATATGACCAGTTATTACCTTCGCGAGGGAAATCAATCCATTCGGGATGACCGAACTCATTACCCATGAAGTTCAGATAACCACCGTTGATGGTAGATGCCGTCACCAGACGAATCATCTTATGCAATGCCAAGCCGCGATGAACAATATAGTTCTCGTCTCCTTTCTGCATATGCCAATACATATCGGCATCAATCAGGCGGAAGATAATCGTCTTGTCACCCACCAAAGCCTGATCATGACTTTCGGTGTATGATATGGTCTTTTCATCCTTACGACGGTTCGTCACTTCCCAAAAGATACCGGACGGTTTCCAATCTTCGTCTATCTTTTCCTTTATCGTCTTAATCCAATAATCCGGAATGTTCATCGCCATGCGGTAATCAAAACCATAGCCTCCATCCTCGAACTTCGCAGCCAGTCCCGGCATTCCGGATACTTCTTCAGCTATTGTTATCGCTTTCGGATTAACCTGATGAATCATCTTGTTTGCCAAAGTCAGATAACAGATTGCATTGTCATCCTCATGGCCATTGAAGTAATCTCCATAGTTGCAGAAAGCCTCTCCTAAACCATGACTGTAATACAGCATGGAAGTAACACCGTCAAAACGGAATCCGTCAAATTTATATTCTTCCATCCAGTACTTGCAATTGGACATCAGGAAATGCACCACCTCGTTCTTGCCGTAATCAAAGCAAAGCGAGTCCCACGCCGGATGTTCACGGCGACCTCCCGGATAGAAATACTGGTTCGGATCACCGGCAAAGTTGCCTAAACCTTCCACTTCATTCTTCACGGCATGAGAGTGTACAATATCCATGATAACGGCAATGCCCATACCATGCGCCTCATCTATAAGTTGTTTCAGTTCTTCCGGAGTACCGAAACGCGAAGAAGCGGCAAAGAAACTGGAGACATGATAACCAAAACTTCCATAATACGGATGCTCCTGAATCGCCATGATCTGAATACAGTTATATCCGGCTTTTGCTACACGGGGAAGTATCTTTTCACGGAACTCATTATAAGTTCCTACTTTCTCTTCCTGCTCCGCCATACCGATATGGCATTCATAGATCAACAACGGATCCGTATTTGGTTTAAATGATTTCTTTTTAAACTTATAAGGTTTCTCCGGACACCATACCTGTGCACTGAATATTTTAGTCTGTTCATCCTGAACCACACGCGTAGCCCATGCAGGGATGCGTTCTCCCTGTCCGCCTTCCCAATACACATGAAGTTTATATAAATCACCATGATGTACGGCTTCTTCTTTCAGATTTATCTCCCAAACGCCATTTGCCTTACGCTTCAAAGCATACTTTTCATTCTCTTCCCAATTATTAAAATCACCCACCATATAAATATGAGTGGCATTAGGAGCCCATTCACGAAACGTCCAACCTTTTTCCGTACGGTGCAAACCAAAATATAAATATCCCGAAGCAAAATCCGCCAGCGTATTTTTACCTCCATCCGTCAGTTCCGCTTCCTTATCAACAGCATGCTGATGTCGTCCTTCGATAGCCGTTTCATACGGTTCCAGCCAAGGATCATTCTTTATTATAGTCAGTGTCTTTTCCATAACAGGGAAATTTTATTGAGTTTAAGCCAATACTTTAACAATCACTTTCTTTACTCCGGTTTCAGAGATGCCCGGAGCGTGTCCGTCTTGCGGGAAGAAGATAGCAAACATTCCCGGTTTCACGGCAATGTAATCTTCGGCCAATCCTTCAAAGAAAGTAATGTCTTTCTCCGCATTATATTCCGCATTGGCAGGTACACAATCTTTTGCAGGGGTATATCCCATCACTTCCGTTCCCGATAAAGGGATTTGTATATCAATGAAGTCTCTATGAGTCTCCAACTTTGCCTGTTCCTTTGTCTTAGGATTTGTCTGAGCGAAGTTCACTACAAGGTCTTTGCCTTTTAACTGTACCTTAGTTCCTGTTTCAATTGTGTTTAAATCTGTTGATTTCAAATATTCAATTGCTTGTGCAAACAAGGGATTTAATGAAGTATATTTTTCTAAATTATCAAGTGTATCTACTACCATAATCCTTTTAATTTAAATTAGTTACAATATATTATTTTACTCGTTTATTCAAAGTCGTCTATCGTATAATTGGTAAAGTCGGCAAAGCGTTTCAATTGCTTGAACACTGCCTCTGTCTTATCAAGAAAGTCGGGTGCTGAAAAGAAATTATCCGGCACATAATGCGTGCAGGTATATTCCTTACACTTCAAATAATCCATATACGGAAAATCTTTCGGGAAACCTTTCGGTGCTGTCTTCAAGTGTGTTTCACCGATAACAGGGAAGTATTGTTTGAATTCAGGATCTTCTGCTATTTCCCTGAATTCGTCTATATTATCATAAACCGATTGACGTACGGCTTTTAATATCTTCGGTTCAAGGCAAAGGCTGCCTCCCGCCAGCATACAGTTACCGTTCTCTATATGCAGATAATATCCGCAATGATCGGATTTCTTTCCTTTCGCATTGACATATCCCCCGAAATGTACTTTATAAGGAGTTTTATCCGGTGAGAAGCGAGTGTCACGGTAAATACGGTACATACAATCTTTAGCCTGAATACCTTTTATCGATTCGTCAAAAGTAGCGATTCGCTCGATAACAGCGGTCAACAGCAACTCGAATTCCAACTGTGCACGTTTATATTCTTCTTTATGCTCATTAAACCACTCCCTATTATTATTTGCCGATAATTCTTTTAAAAATTGAAAGATAACAGGTATATTCATTGCTCGCTGTATTTAATTTCACAAACGTACAAAAATTATTCAAGCAGCGCAACGGATTAGGTAGAAAATTGAAAATATTTAGCAGGACTGAATATACCTTTCTATCCAATATCTACCATTCTCTCAACCAAAATTCATTGAAAATATCGCTTTTCGTATCTATCCCCCGATCATTGCTAAATAAATCCAATATAGGTATACAACGAAATTCATTTTTTTTACAATCTTGTCTTAATTTATCCGATGGTGATTCATGACAAATTATTAATATATAATGAAGATTCTTTTCAAATTCCCCATCTTTATAAGCATTATAAAATATAGAGCGATATCTCTCCAACTGATTATCATGCGTAGAAGTATAAACTTTATTCTCGATTAAGATAGCATGCCATTCCGATACCCCGTCATGTTTTAATTCAACGTTAGCATGAACATCGATTTTATTCCATTCTAACCAAGTCTCGACACTGCCAACTATTTGTCCATCATCTTGTTTTTCTAATAATTTAAATAAAATCTCTCGACAATATCCATATAAAATAGAATCTTCTTGTGCATATAGAGATGAAGCACGCTTTAAAGTCCAAGCAAGTATATAGCTCATCATTGCCTCTTTGTTTCCCCTTCCTTCAGGATCTGATAATAATAATGATTTCATAATTTATTCCAATTATAATATACCACAAACTTATAAAAGCCTCCCCCCATCATTGAAAAGAAAGTGAATATTGAGATAATTAACTCTCAGCAAGCACTTTGAGCAACGCATCATGCATTTTTCCATTGGAAGCCAACACCTGATGTCCTGAGTAGAAAGTATCTCCACCGCTGAAATCCGTAACTTTGCCTCCGGCACATTGTAATATTATAGTGCCAGCCGCTATATCCCACGGACCTAAATAGGCTTCTATTCTTGCTTCGAAACGCCCGGCTGCCACATAACACATTTCGACGGCGGCAGCTCCCTGCAACCGCATTCCACTGGCATTTCCATATAGCGCATTGACCAAATGAAGTGCCGTCGGTTTGTATTTATCCACAGCATAGGGAAATTCCAAAGCAATAAAAGCCTTATCCAACTCGGCAATACTTGATACATGAATCTCTTCTCCGTTCAAGTAGGCTTTACCACCTCTACGAGCCCAGTAACATTCATTACGACAGACTTCATAAACCACTCCGAGAAGTAGTTCTTCACGGTTTCTCAGGGCAATGCTGACACAATAAGGGGCATTATCATGGATAAAATTAGTAGTCCCGTCCAACGGATCTACCAGCCAACAAGATTCTTCGGAGGTCAGGCTTCCCGAACCTTCCTCGGCAATGAAACCTGCTTCCGGAAGCAATGCTTTCAATTTCTCCACGACTCTCCTTTCGGATTCTTTATCTACATACGAAACATAGTCGTGAGAATTCTTCTCCTCTACCAATTCACGGCGGAATTTACGACGTTCTTCTCTCAGGAAACTACCGGCTTCCACTGCAATCTTACGAACCTCAGTGGTTATCTTCTCCAAATCTAACATACCTATTGTTATTTTTAGTCCGGACAAACTTACTGAATATTTACGAATAGTGAGAAAATCATTTAGATAGATTAACCTGAAAAAAAGATAACGGCCGCATTACCGTTTATCCTTATTCGGCGCTTTACAGAAACAGCCTTCCAAATGATCGTTCACAAAACCGGCTGCCTGCAAATGAGCATAACAGATAGTTGAGCCGAAGAACTTGAAGCCTCGCTTTTTCATGTCTTTGCTCATAGCATCCGATTCGGGAGATGTGGCAGGAATCTGGCTCAACGTCTTGAAATTGTTAACAATAGGCTGCCGATTAGGGAAGAACGATAAAGTGTACTCGTAAAAACTGCCGAACTCCTTCTGAACAGCCATAAACAGTCTTGCATTATTGATGGTGCAATTGATTTTCAGTCGGTTTTTGACGATTCCATCAAATTGCATCAATCGTTCGACGTCTTCTTGTGTCATTTGCGCCACTTTCTTCACATCAAAGTTGTGAAAGGCTTTCCGGTACCCTTCACGTTTTCGGAGGATAGTAATCCAAGATAATCCTGCCTGAGCACTTTCAAGTACCAGAAACTCAAATAGGGTTTTATCATCGGTAACGAGTTTGCCCCATTCTTCGTCATGGTATTTTACGTATAATTCATCCGTTCCGGCCCAACCGCAACGTGCATCTATCAGATCTTTCATATTCATATCAGTATATCGAACATATCGTGCAAATATACAAAAAAGGGTAGTTCTCACGAACATACCCTCCTTTGATTATGCCTGTTTTATCCTTTATTTACAAATTAAACGACTCCAGCGTGCTAAACAATTCTTTAGGTTGGAGCGGTTTTGTCAGATACCCATTAAAGCCACTGGAAAGTATCCGCTTCCTGTCATCACTATAAGCAAAGGCTGTTACCGCTATGATAGGAACGTCCTTGGACATTTCCCGGATGGCGGCAGTAGCCTGATAACCGTCGCATTTCGGCATACGTATATCCATCAATATCCCATCCGGTGCCCCTTCCAAGAAAAGAGAGATTGCTTCCTCTCCATTCCACGCATGTATCAGGTCATATTTCTTTTCAAGTATAATCTCGAACAATTTATAATTATCTACCGTATCTTCCGCTATCAGTAACTTTTTCTTCTTTGTTGTTACAGGTATGGGAGCTTGAGCGGTGTTCTTTTCTTCCACTACCTCAATCGGCTTCTGTTCTTCTTCGGATTCGGGTACGGATTCAACAACATCCGCCTGTTCCAGTTTTACCGGAAGTGTAAACCAGAAAGTAGAACCTTTGCCTTGCTCGGAATCAACCCCTATTTCACCGCCCAACTTGTTCACGATGCTTTGGCAGATAGCCAATCCGAGCCCCGTACCTTGTTTGAACGTATCCAGCTTTACAAACCGGTCAAACACTTTCTGCCTTTCTTTTTCCGGAATGCCCATACCGGTATCTTTTACATAAAAGTACAAATTTTTACCCCGTTGTTCGTAGCCAAAGGTTATATCCCCTTTTTCCGTAAACTTCAAAGCATTGTTCAGGAAATTGTTTACCACCTGAGAAATGCGGTTACGTTCGGTGCGAATCACACACTCCGGCAGTCCGGGTATGAAGTTTATCGCGACATTAGGGTTTGAAGAGACTTTTAAACGGGTGGTTTGTTCCAAATCTCTCAACAAAGTATTTATATCTACATCCGACCAGTTAAACTCCAGTGTATCCGCCTCTATCTTGGACAAGTCCAGAATATCGCCGATCAATTGCAGCAGCAATTCATTGTTATGATGGATAATTTCTTTATAACTCTCCACCTCTTCAGGATTCTCCCCACTGGCAAGCAAATCGGAAAAGCCGACGATTGCATTGAGCGGAGTACGTATTTCGTGACTCATATTGGCAAGGAACGCAGATTTTAACTTGTCGGAACTTTCTGCTTTTTCCTTCGCCAATCTCAATTTTTCTTCCCCTTTTTTCTGCCCGTCAATATCAATATTAACCCCCAGCAAAACAATGTTTTCATTCTCCGGCTCAAATACCTGCTGCATGATATATTGTTTTATCCAATGGTAGTCACCGTTCACCTTCACACGCACATCTTTCTCCAAAGGTTCCATTTTATGAGACTTGGCCTGTCCCCAATAATCCATCAACGCCACCCTGTCTTCGGGGTGTACATTCTCAAAGTTAGAAAACAACGCCCGTATATTATCATTTTCTCTTCCGCCCAGATTGGCCAAATACTCAGGAGTAGATATCTGTTCATCTCTCAGGATATTGACCGCACCGAAACCGATATTAGACACCGAAGAAGCAAAACTTACCATATCATGGAACTGCTTGTTCTGGGTCAAAGTCTGGTGTATCAATGTATTATCCAACCATATCAGTACATAAGATTTAATATCCCCCTTTTGATTCAAGATGGAATCGACAATAAACCGGAAGAACTTCGGTTCCTTATGCTTACTTTTTATATAACATTCATTTATCTGTTCATAATCATACTTCACTTCTCCGAAGACAGGAGTTCCCTCCCTTGCCATCTGTTTATACTCATCGTTAATACACGGATTTCTAAAGAAGTTCAATTGCCCAAGAACTTTATCCCGGGAATAGACGCCCAGATACTCCAAATAAGTATCGTTTACTTCCTGTATAACTCCCGTATTATCGCAGATAGCACACCCTACCGGCAAGTTATTGAATACAGAGGCAAACTTCTGACTTGTCTGCTGTATGGACTTCTCCAAAACCTTCTCCTTACTGATATCATGTACGATCAATAAAACGAAGTCTTCTTTACCCAATTTCAGGAATGATCCGGAAAGCATGATATTATAAAGGCCTTTCGATTGAGTACGGCTAAAAATACTCATGGTAATCTCCACATTGGAGAAACGTCCCTTTTGGGCGAATGTCTCCCTCATCTTCATGCGTATAGGGCAAGACGCACAAAAGTCTTCCTTACCGCACCTACCCGCCTTATAGGAATATTTGCAGTCCAATGCCTCACCGAAACATTGTTTTTCTTCCGGTTCTTCTTTTCCATTCAAGAAATAATAGTTGGTTTTCCTTATATGGCTGGTACTGTCTATCAAAAAGAAGTAGGTTTGAGAATTATTCCAAATAGCATTATTGATAAGCGCATCCATCCTGCTTTTTCTTCTGCTTCTCAACAGATAGATGATAATACACAGCAACATTACAATGATATAAGATAAAACAGCAAACCACCCCGTTACAACGGGGGTAAAAGTCGCATTTAGTAAATGTGCACCCATATATTTCTATATTTCTTCTTCGTTTAGGGTTTAAAGATATATAATAAATTCCGTGTAATCAGCTTTTTTTAACTAAAATAAACGAGTTTTGTTCCTATTTTTATTCTATAAAAGGAATTTTTGCTCCTTTTATTTTATATAAACGTTAAATATTTTATTCTCTAAAACAACTATGTGGTGAAAACGTTAAATTGTAAGTACCTTTGCAATAGTTACTCATTTATATAAATTATATCATATGAAAAAACTTTTTAATATCCTCGTAATTTCCACCCTTGGCTTTGCAGCTTGTTCGGATGGTAATTCTTACAAAGTCATCGGAACGGTTGAAGGTGCAGCAGACGGTGACACTGTATACATACAAGAAGTGGTAGGCCGTGACTTACTAAAGACCGACACCGCGATTATCATCAGTGGAAAATTCTCTTTCAATGGGAAACAGGACTCTACGGTAAACCGTTACATCACATACGCTAAAGGAAACAACCAATATATTACCGACTTCTTCTTGGAGAACGGCAATATAAATGTCAATTTAGGTCCGGACAGCAAAGTGGCAGGAACGCCTACAAATAATACTTATCAGTCTTTCAAAGACAAGATGAATACTTTGCAGGAGGAACAAAACGGTATCTATGAATCACTTCAGGACACAACGCTGACGGTGGAACAACGGGATGCCAAGATTGCCGACATCGATGCTAAGGATGCAGAGATGACCGACGTTATCAGCGGAACGATCAAGGAAAACATCACCAATCCGGTAGGTGTTCACTTGTTGAGCCAGTTCAACTACATCATGGATTATGAAGATATAGAACCGTTGCTAGGTCAGATTCCGGAGCAATATCAGTCTAACGAGCGTTTGGCACGTTTGAAAGAACAGGTGGAAAAAGCCAAATCAACTGCCATAGGACAAAAATTCGTGAATTTCTCTATGGAGAATCCTGAAGGAAAAACCGTGCAACTATCCGACTTCATCGGTAAAAGCAAATATACTTTGGTGGATTTCTGGGCAAGCTGGTGCGGGCCATGCCGACGTGAAATGCCCAATCTGGTAAGTGCTTACAAGGAATACAAGGACAAGGGTTTGCAAATAGTAGGCGTATCACTCGACAGAGATGAAACATCATGGAAGGATGCGCTCAAGACGCTGAACATGACTTGGCCGCAGATGTCCGACTTGAAGTTCTGGAACTCCGAAGGTGCTCAATTATATGCCGTACGCAGCATTCCGTACACAGTGCTGATTGCACAAGACGGTACAATTGTAGCCAAAGGTCTACATGGAAAAGAATTGCAGGAGAAACTTGCCGAACTGCTGAATTAAACAAAGAATAGTACTTTCAAAAAGAGGCTGTTCTCAAAATATAACAGTCTTATTATTGAATCTGATTTTGGCGCGGAATTCTAAGTACCCGATAATATTTGCGGGAATTTTAGAATTCCGCGAATTTTATTCTTACGTTCTCTTTGTCATTATACCATGACTTACCGTCAACGACATAAACATCATGTAGCAGTCCGCCGACTTCATTCGCACCTTCACTGACCTTGTTTATGTTCATTGGGCAAAGACAGGAACTATTTATTTAAGGCGAAAGGATTAGAAAAAAGCATAGGGAAGCAACCAATCTATCACCCTTTTTGTTATCTTTGCGATACGATTACAAAAGACTCCATTGATATGACAGCAAACGACCTACTTCCGTTACGCAAGTTCCCCATCGGGATACAAAGCTTTGAGGATATTCGTGTAAAGCAGTTTCTTTATGTAGATAAATCCGCCTACGTCTACCGCATGGCAACGTATGGCAAAGCCTACTTTCTCGGTCGTC
>ERZ791808.328-NODE-328-length-59718-cov-3.814693_pt1 | contig 59718 bp, 52 predicted proteins | sample MGYA00510305_ERZ791808 | MGnify/ENA primary metagenome ERZ791808 (study PRJEB30046, sample SAMN00792024) | human gut metagenome | study: EMG produced TPA metagenomics assembly of the A metagenome-wide association study of gut microbiota in type 2... | reverse complement strand
TATTATTAATTAAATATTTAGTTTTATAGTAGATTATCCAAATAGAATCCGTTTCTTTGCATCAACAAACAATAAGAGGTTTATTTCGATCTATTTTCATTATGTATCTCCTCAGTTTAATCATTGAGTAAATCCATCCTGTTCAAAGCTCTCCCCTTAAACGTTATTATTGAATTATTAATTTTTATATTTTTATTTTATGAACATGTATGTAGGAAACCTTAATTACAATGTTAAGGAATCGGATTTGAGACAAGTAATGGAAGAGTACGGAACGGTTGATTCAGTGAAACTTATCACTGACCGCGACACAAGAAGATCAAAAGGATTCGCATTTATTGATATGCCTGAATCTTCTGAAGCTCAAAACGCTATTAAAGAATTGAACGGAGCAGAATATGCAGGCCGTCCGATGGTAGTAAAAGAAGCATTGCCAAGAAACTAATTATATAGATTCTATATAACAATTGAAAGGGGTATCCGGCAAGGGTACCCCTTTTCTATGCTTTCTAAATAAAAGTAGCTGAAAACTATTGAGAATAATATGCTAAATAATCAATAATTATTTAGTAATTTTGCCACCATTGAAAATATTAAACTACAATATATATGTTTAGAACACATACATGTGGAGAATTAAATATCTCCGATGCAGGCAAAAACGTTACACTGTCAGGATGGGTACAGCGTGCGCGTAAAATGGGAGGTATGACTTTCATTGACCTTCGTGACCGTTATGGTATTACTCAACTTGTTTTTAATGAAGAAGTTAATGCGGAGCTTTGCGAACGTGCAAATAAGCTGGGCCGTGAGTTTGTCATTCAGATTACCGGAAGCGTTAGCGAACGTTCTAACAAGAACAAAAATATTCCTACCGGAGATATTGAGATTATTGTAAGCGAGTTGAATATATTAAACGCAGCAATGACTCCTCCGTTCACTATAGAAGATAATACGGACGGTGGTGACGATATACGTATGAAATACCGTTATCTCGATCTCCGCCGTACAGCAGTTCGTCAGAACCTGGAACTTCGCCACCGTATGACGATGGAAGTGCGTCGTTACTTGGATAGTTTGGGATTCCTAGAAGTAGAGACTCCGATGCTTATCGGTTCCACTCCGGAAGGTGCACGTGACTTTGTTGTACCTTCACGTATGAATCCGGGACAGTTTTATGCTTTGCCTCAGTCACCTCAAACACTCAAACAGTTATTGATGGTATCCGGTTTTGACCGTTACTTCCAAATTGTAAAATGTTTCCGTGATGAAGACCTTCGTGCCGACCGTCAACCGGAATTTACACAAATCGACTGTGAAATGAGTTTTGTTGAACAAGAAGATATTATTTCTACTTTTGAAGGAATGACCAAACACTTGTTTAAAGAACTTCGCGGAATTGAGCTGACCGAACCGTTTATACGTATGACATGGAATGACGCCATGAAATATTACGGTAGCGACAAGCCAGATCTTCGTTTTGGCATGAAGTTCGTTGAACTGATGGACGTTCTGAAAGGATATGGTTTCTCCGTATTCGACAACGCAGCCTATATCGGAGGTATTTGTGCTGAAGGTGCAGCAACCTATACCCGTAAGCAACTCGACCAGTTAACCGAATTCGTAAAGAGACCGCAGATTGGTGCAAAGGGGTTGGTATATGCACGTGTTGAAGAAGACGGAAATGTAAAATCAAGCGTAGATAAATTCTATACACAAGAAGTGCTGCAACAAATGAAAGCCGCTTTCGGTGCCAAACCGGGTGATTTGATTCTGATACTTTCAGGAGACGATGCCATGAAGACTCGCAAACAATTATGCGAACTTCGTTTAGAAATGGGTAGCCAATTGGGACTTCGCGATAAAAACAAATTTGCTTGCTTATGGGTGATAGACTTCCCAATGTTTGAATGGAGCGAAGAAGAAGGTCGCTTGATGGCTATGCACCATCCGTTCACACATCCGAAAGATGAAGACATCCCAATGCTTGATACTGATCCGGCAGCTGTCCGTGCGGATGCTTACGATATGGTAGTCAATGGGGTAGAAGTAGGTGGAGGTTCCATCCGTATTCATGACCCGCATCTGCAAGCCAAGATGTTTGAGATTTTGGGATTCACACCGGAAAAGGCACAGGAACAATTCGGATTCTTAATGAATGCGTTTAAGTACGGAGCCCCTCCTCACGGTGGTTTGGCTTACGGTCTCGACCGTTGGGTAAGTTTGTTTGCCGGACTGGATTCTATCCGTGACTGCATTGCTTTCCCTAAAAATAATAGCGGACGCGATGTAATGTTGGATGCTCCTGCGGCAATAGACCAGGCACAGTTAGATGAATTGAATTTAATTGTAGACATAAAAGAAAAGAAATAAAATTCCCTATAATGAGGCGGAGCACTAAGTTCCGCCCTTTTATCGAATGTCTCCAAAGAAAAGTACACAAATAGTAAGGTTTGTCATTGTTGGAATGTCCAATGCCCTCATCACTTATATTATATATGTAGCGATGCGATGGATGCATTTTCCTTTAGGGTTATCAAATGCAGTAGGGTATATTGGTGCCTTGATCAACAGTTTTATCTGGAGTAAATTATGGGTGTTCCAAACCCGGAAGACGAATCTCAGACGTGAAATCTGCTATTTTGCTGTAGCTTTCTTAATGGCATACGGGTGTCAGTATGCTTTCTTTAAGACGCTGATAGTCCATGCGGATATAAACGAATATCTGGTACAATTCTTAGGACTGTTTATTTATGGTGCGGTCAATTTCATTATGAACCGAAAAGTTACTTTTAAACACTGAATATAATTATAAAAAAGAAGCCTCCACTCTATAATGAATGAAGGCTTCTTTCTTTATTAAATCTACCCATTAAAACTGAAAGAAATTCTTCGCATTGTTATAGCAAATATCCTCTACCATTTGTTCTATACGTGCCATTTCAGAAGAAGGTATTTCACCATTTTCGATGTCTTTACCGATAAGGTTACATAAAGTACGACGGAAATACTCATGACGCGGATAAGACAAGAAGCTGCGGGAGTCTGTCAACATACCGACAAAACGGCTTAACAAACCAAGAACAGATAGCGCATTCATTTGTTTTTCCATACCGTCTTTTTGATCCAGGAACCACCATCCCGAACCGAATTGAATCTTACCCGGAATTGTGCCATCCTGGAAATTACCAAGCATGGTAGCAATTACCTCGTTAGCACACGGATTCAAATTGTAAAGGATTGTTTTAGTCAGTTTGCCGTTACTGTTCAAGCGGTCAAGATACTTAGCCATTGCTTTAGCAGTTGTAAACTCGCCGATTGAATCGAAACCGGTATCCGGCCCTAACAGTTTAAACATTTTTGAGTTATTGTTACGGATAGCACCATAATGGAACTGTTGGGTCCAACCTTTCTCCCAATCCATCTCACCAAATACAACCAACATGGCCGATTTGAATTTCAGAACTTCTTCATGCGTCAATTCCTGACCGCCATATACCTTATTAAAGATAGCTTTGATTTCTGCATCTGTATAGTCTTCCGCATAGAACTCTTCAATTCCATGATCAGAAAGTTTACAACCTTGTTCTGCAAAGAAATCATGGCGTTTACGCAAAGCAGCCACCATATCATCGAATCCGGAAATCTTCACGCCGCTTACTTCCGATAATTTCTCCATGTAAGCACGGAAATCAGCCGGTACTTCTACTGCCATTGCTTTATCCGGACGCCAAGTAGGAAGCATCTTGATTTCAAAACCACTCTCACGGGTTTTGATGTGATATTCCAAAGAATCCACTGGGTCATCCGTAGTACAAACTACTTCCACATGGTAACGGCGCATCATACCACGAGCCGAATACTCCGGCTGAGCAAGCTTTTCGTTACATTCATCATAGATTTCACGGGCCGTTGTCGGGTTCAGGATTTTATTGATGCCGAAGGCAGTCTTTAACTCTAAATGAGTCCAGTGATAAAGCGGATTGCGCATCGTGTAAGGAACAGTCTCTGCCCATTTCTCAAACTTCTCCCAATCAGTCGTATCTTTTCCCGTACAATAACGTTCATCTACACCGTTGGTGCGCATCGCACGCCATTTATAGTGATCTCCTCCCAGCCAGATTTCTGTTAATGACTTGAATTTATAATCATCGGCCACCATTTGAGGTATCAGATGACAATGATAGTCGATAATAGGCATTTTTGCTGCGTGTTCATGATATAACTTCTGAGCAGTTTCAGTCTGCAAAAGAAAGTTTTCATCCATAAAGTTTTTCATAACCCAATGACGTTTTAAGATTGATAATGTTATTAAAATTTGAAATATTTCGTATTCACTTATAGAACGGCTGAATAATTATCTTCTTTTACTTTTATTAACCGTTTCCGAACACGAAAGTAGATATTTTATTTGGGATAACAAAATTATTCGTATATTTGTGGCGAATATTTAGAATATTTAAACGGTTTATGTAAAGATACTGGTTTGCATTTTAATTCTGATACGATGGAAGATAAGACATATACAATTAAAGATATAGCCCGGATGGCCGGAGTATCTGCCGGAACGGTAGACCGAGTCATGCATAATAGGGGAGAGGTATCCGAAGCAAGCCGGGCTAAAGTGCAAAAGATATTGGATGAAATCAATTATCAGCCCAATATGTTTGCTATCGGGCTTGCTGCCAAAAAGAAGTATAGCATCTACTGTCTTATACCTTATTATAAAGAGAATGATTATTGGTACAGTGTGGCGGAAGGAATAAAAAAAGCGGCATCGGAACTGAAAGCATTCAATGTAAATACTGATTTTATCTTTTATAACCACTCAAGCCGAGAATCATATATAAAGGCTCAACAGGAATTAATAGAAAAACAGCCGGATGCGATATTGCTTGCACCAAATTTCAAAGATGAGACCATCCGGTTCTGCACTTCCTTACATAAAATGAATATTCCGTTTGCGCTTATCGATGTTAACTTGGAAGGAGTAAACGCCCTCAAATACATTGGTCAGGATTCTTATCAAAGCGGATATATTGCAGCAAAGATACTGATGAGGGAGTATAGTGAAGGTAAGGAGTTGATGCTATTTCTGAGCAATTTTCGTGAGAATCCGGCGGAATTTCAGATGCAGAGACGTTTGGAAGGCTTTATGCGCTACCTGAAAGAACATCACATTACTCCCCGAATTCACGAAGTGATACTGGATCGTGATAATCAAGAAGTAACGACAGCTACACTTGATGAGTTCTTTAAATCACACAAAGGTACTTATCTGGGAGCTGTGTTTAATTCACGCATCTACCAGATAGGTAAATATTTAAAAGAATCGGGACGTAGAATGGAAGGGGTGTTAGGATATGATTTACTACCCCAGAATGTGGAGTTCTTAAAAGCCGGAGTCATCAACTTCCTGATTGGCCAGCGACCGGGATTACAAGGTTATTGTGCAGTAAAGACATTAGCAGATAAAATAGTTTTCAAAAGAGAAATAGAACCGGTAAAATATATGCCGATAGACATCCTTATGAAAGAAAATATTTATTATTTTGAACTTATATAAACATTTTATTTAACGAATATGAAAGCATTGAACAAAGAAACAGCCGCAAAGGCTCAGCGCCCTGAAAGAATTATTCAGTTTGGTGAAGGTAATTTCCTTCGCGCATTCGTAGATTGGATTATCTACAACATGAACGAAAAAACAGACTTTAATAGTAGTGTAGTAGTCGTTCAACCGATTGACAAAGGTATGGTAGATATGCTGAATGCACAAGATTGTCTGTACCATGTAAACCTTCAGGGATTGGACAAAGGAAATGTAGTAAACAGTTTGACTAAAATTGATGTCATCAGCCGTGCACTCAACCCTTATTCACAAAACGATGAATTTATGAAACTGGCAGAGCAGCCGGAAATGCGTTTTGTGATTTCTAACACAACAGAAGCAGGTATTGCTTTCGATCCTTCTTGTAAACTGACCGACGCTCCCGCTTCTTCTTATCCGGGAAAATTAACTCAACTGCTTTATCATCGTTTTAAAACATTCAATGGAGATAAATCAAAAGGTTTGATCATCTTCCCTTGCGAACTTATCTTCCTGAACGGACACAAGCTGAAAGAAACCATCTATCAGTATATCGAACTATGGAATCTTGGCAACGAGTTCAAGACTTGGTTTGAAGAAGCCTGTGGAGTATATGCTACTTTGGTAGACCGTATCGTTCCGGGATTCCCTCGTAAAGACATCGACGCCATCAAGGAAAAACTGCAATATGACGACAATTTGGTTGTTCAGGCAGAGATATTCCATTTGTGGGTAATCGAAGCTCCGCAGGAAATCGCTAAAGAATTCCCGGCAGATAAGGCAGGTTTGAACGTATTGTTCGTACCGTCCGAAGCTCCTTACCATGAACGTAAAGTAACACTGCTGAACGGTCCTCACACGGTTCTCTCTCCGGTGGCCTACCTTGCAGGATTAAATATTGTACGCGAGGCATGTCAGCACGAAGTGATTGGTAAATATATCCATAAGGTAATGTTTGACGAACTAATGGAGACATTAAACTTGCCGAAAGATGAATTGGAGAAATTCGCTCATGATGTTTTGGAACGCTTCAACAATCCGTTTGTTGACCATGCAGTAACCAGCATTATGCTGAACTCTTTCCCGAAATATGAAACCCGTGATCTTCCGGGATTAAAGACTTACTTGCAGCGTAAGAGAGAACTTCCTAAAGGTTTGGTTTTGGGTCTTGCCGCTATCATCACTTATTATAAGGGTGGCAAACGTGCAGACGGCGCAGATATCGTACCCAACGATGCACCGGAAATCATGAACCTGCTGAAAGAACTTTGGGCTACAGATTGTACCAAGAAAGTAACAGAAGGCGTGTTGAGTGCAGAATTCATTTGGGGTGAGAACCTGAACAATATTCCGGGACTGACAGACACCGTAAAGGGATATCTGGATTCTATTCAGGAAAAGGGAATGATGGAAACAGTGAAGAGTATTCTTTAATTCGGGAAAATATTCTTTTATAATAGATAAGAGGGATGTGTCATGGAGAAGGATACATTCCTCTTTTCTATTATAATTTCACATGATATTACATGCCTTTTTTAACTCCTGATTTTATCAGAAATATATTCATTGGATAAGCGCAAATGAATCCGAAAAACATAGCTATTTGCATCATAAACCAGAATAGCCAGGTATCTTTCTCTACCGAGATACCTTTAAACAAAATAAAATAAACAACGGCCATCCAACCATACATCCCGATTTGCCAGGAAGTAAGAGAAAAGAAATCAGCTTTGAAAGCACGGAATAATCCTTGCGAAACCGAAATCTTTTCCATTTCACGGATAGCATAAAATTGAAAATAAACACCAATAATCAACGCTAAGATAAAGTCAATCACCCAACTGCCTAAAAGTAGATTACCGTTAATATGGACAGGAATACAATATGTAATCCATTCACCTAATATGTCAGCTAATGTACATCCTGCGCCACAATGAAAAGCCGAAAGAGAGACAGATTGCCAAAATGAACGGGGACTTTCCATCATCATTGACCTATCATCCATCTTCATTTGAATCTGCTCCCGCCCAAATTTGTTATAGGCCCATAAGACAAAATAGCCACCCCATAAAGCGGAAAGTACCCATACAGCATTCATTATCTTCATAGACTGCTTATGCCTCGAAAGGTCATAAATAATCCATACGGCAATACCAATGCCAGAGCAAACAAAAAATGCAGCGATCAAATTAAGCATAGCTTTATAATATTATTAAGAATAATCATGAGAAAACATCTTCTATCCGGAATAGTTCACCCTGAGACAGAGGAAAATAGAATTTATAAAAAAAAGCTTTTGTTATCTATTTAAGCAGGATTATCACAAATTGGAAGAAATAGTATATCTTTGTCTTTAAACATTGAAATAGGAATTTTTATGATAGACGCTATTTTAATAATTCTAGGTGTTATTTGCCTAATCACAGGAATGCTGGGCTGTATACTTCCCATGCTTCCAGGACCTCCTTTGGCTTATGCCGGGCTTTTGCTTCTGCATTTCACAGACAAAGTGCAATATACTACTGCTCAATTGTTGGTATGGCTGCTTATCGTGGTAGTAGTGCAAATATTGGATTATCTAACCCCTCTATTAGGAAGTAAATACAGCGGAGGAAGTAAGTGGGGCAACTGGGGATGCGTTATCGGTACGGTCATCGGACTTTTTTTTGCACCCTGGGGGCTGATTGCCGGACCGTTTTTGGGAGCAGTGATAGGAGAGTTGCTTGGTGATAAAGAACTGTCACAAGCACTAAAATCAGGATTCGGGTCTTTAGTAGGCTTTTTATTGGGAACGGTTTTAAAACTTACCGTTTGCGGATATTTCATTTATCAGTTCTTTGCCGGATTTATTCGCTAGCCTTATACATATATCTCAGTATTTATCGTATTATCAATAAATTCGATGAACAGAATCAACCCTAATAACGTTTAGATTTTGTACTTTTGACCAACGTTAATAATAAATAAGAGATAAAACAACTATGTATAACTTCCTGAAAGATTTAAAAAGCAAAGAACATAAACGTTATTTAGGCGGTCTGGATATCTTTAGATATATAGGTCCGGGATTGCTTGTTACGGTAGGTTTCATTGACCCAGGTAACTGGGCCTCCAACTTTGCCGCCGGTTCCGAATTTGGTTACAGCCTGTTGTGGGTAGTCTCATTATCTACCGTTATGCTGATAATCCTGCAACATAACGTAGCACACTTAGGCATCGTCACAGGACTCTGCCTTTCGGAAGCTGCTACGCAATATACTCCGAAATGGGTGTCGCGTCCCATATTGGGTACGGCTGTACTTGCTTCCATCTCCACTTCACTGGCAGAGATACTTGGAGGAGCAATCGCTTTGGAGATGCTCTTGGATATACCTATTATATGGGGATCGATACTAACTACCGTTTTTGTTTTTATTATGTTATTCACCAATTCTTATAAAAGAATAGAAAAATCCATTATCGCTTTCGTATCTGTCATCGGTTTGTCTTTTCTATACGAATTGTTTTTGGTAGACATCGACTGGCCTATGGCGGCACAGGCTTGGGTAACACCAAGCATCCCTAAAGGCAGTATGCTTATTATCATGAGTGTATTGGGTGCAGTAGTTATGCCTCATAATCTGTTCTTGCATTCGGAGGTTATCCAGAGCCATGAATACAATAAGCAGGATGAATCTTCTATCAAGAAAGTGCTGAAATATGAATTCTATGATACGTTGTTTTCCATGATTGTAGGATGGGCCATTAACAGTGCCATGATCCTGCTGGCAGCAGCAACATTTTTCAAGACAAATACTGCGGTGGAAGAGTTACAACAGGCAAAGTCTTTATTGGAACCATTATTGGGTAGCAATGCAGCTATTGTTTTTGCTTTGGCACTGCTGATGGCAGGTATATCTTCGACCATCACCAGCGGAATGGCTGCCGGCTCTATCTTTGCCGGAATCTTCGGAGAATCTTACCATATAAAAGATATTCACTCTAGGATAGGTGTCATTATCTCATTAGGAATTGCACTCCTTTTGATATTCTTCATTGGAGATCCATTCAAGGGACTGATTATTTCTCAGATGATATTAAGCATCCAATTACCGTTCACTGTATTTCTACAAGTAGCCCTGACTTCTTCCAAGAAAGTAATGGGCAGATATGTGAATAGCAAATGGAGTACATTCGTACTTTACACAATAGCAGTTATTGTATCCGTATTAAATATTATGTTGCTATTTTCATAAAAAAAGTCATTAAACAAATAATCAACATGTACAAATCTTAAATCATGTTATGAAGCATACTTTTATTGCTGAAATATTTGCACGTATCTCAAAATACCGTATATTTGCAACGTGTTTTTCATAGTATTAGATTTAAGGTTAACAAAGATTGGTTGCCCGTGACGGGTAGCCTTTTTTTATGCCCTTTCACTTCATAAAATTAAATTTAAGATAAATGGAAGATAAAATACAAAAAGCAGTAGAGCTTTTTAAAAGCGGATATAATTGTTCACAAGCAGTTGTTGCAGCATTTGCCGATATGTACGGATTCACAGAAGAACAAGCATTAAAGATGTCAGCTTCCTTTGGTGGTGGCATTGGAAGAATGCGTGAAACCTGCGGAGCTGCATGTGGCATATTTATGCTTGCAGGGCTCGAAAAAGGTACAATCATTCCGGAAGACCGTGACGGTAAAGCTGCGAATTATGCGCTGGTACAAGAATTAGCAGCCGAATTTAAGCATAGAATGGGGTCTATCAATTGCGGAGAACTGCTCGGATTGAAGAAAACAACTCCGATCGTCTCTACTCCGGAAGAACGAACTTCGCAATATTATGCCAAACGTCCTTGCGTAAAAACGGTAGAAGAAGCAGCAAGAATATGGATTGAATATCTCCAAAAAGAGCATAAAAAGTAAGAAAATGAAACTTTTTTAAGGCCTAAGAATAAATTTTATCCGCAATAATGTGTTGTATAACATAAATTTATATATCTTTGCAGCGATAATAAACACAAACATCCTTTTAGCAAGGATGCGGATAACGTTTAACTAAAAGCAAATTGAAAATGTTAAAAGAAAAAGCAGGTATTATTGCAGGACAGATTTGGTCTGCATTAAATGGTACTGATGGTTTGACTCACAAGCAAATCAAGAAGGTGACTAAACTGGTTGATAAGGATTTCTTCCTTGGTCTGGGATGGTTACTAAGAGAAGACAAAATTTCTACCTCCGAAGTGGAAGGTGAGTTATTTGTCAAACTGAACTAAGAAAGTTACATACTTGATTTATAAAAAATGCGTTGGTACATTTGAAATGTTACCAACGCATTTTTTATTTCACTCTATCTAATAGCTGTTGTTTTTGCTCAGATTCTTTAAGCATATTCACAAAATAAATAGCGTCCGTTTTATTTGATTCATTTGTCTTATCCTCTTCATACTGTTCCACGAAATGTGTAGCATGTTGAAGTAAGAATTTCCGGCAATCAATGTTAAGCATCATTCCATCGGCATAATCCCCATAGGATAGTCCGGTTACCATATTTCCTGATGACACAGTTTTAACATGTTGCATCGTTAAATGATTTAGATTAACCGTAATGGAAGGATAATAAAAATCGCCCTCACTTGGTAACGTAACATATAGCTTTAATTCATTTCCTTTTATTTCCTTTCGAATCGTACTATGAATGCGGTAATAGTTGTATTCATAATATTCCTCCAAACTTGGAAACCAAACAGAATCGTCGCCATCTTTCCCATACATATCATTAATCCAGAGTAGTAAATCTACCCACGGAGAACTTGTAAGGTGTATTCCCATATGAATTGCATTTCTCCTTTCAATAGGAAGATTTAATTGTTCAATTATAGCCGTTTTAACATTTTCCGGGCTTTCATAGAAAATACGTTTTATCAACATTTTCTTTAAATCAGTTTCTTCCCTAAATGGATATATAGTTTTTAGATCACCACCCTGTGCAGTCATGATTTGTATAGGTGAATACATCTTTGCTGCCGTAACATACGTTTTATTCCCATTAGGTTCAGCGAGAAATTTGCACCCTCTTCCCGACATTTCATGACGGATAGAGTCTTGTACAATTGCATAATGTTTCAATATAGTATCCGCATTATTTACATCCTCTACATTTACATCATGAAAAGCAATACCTACACCATAATTGGCCAATTCCGCAACATTATCCCAGTTTAGCCCGGCACTCATAAAAAAGCGATAATAATCTTTCGTATATCCTTTATTGACTTTTGCTCTTTTATTCATCCATTCATATTCAGGAGCCAACGTCGTAGTAAAATTAAAACGTACTTCGTTTCCAACACCGTCGGTACACCCTAATGTTTTTCCTAAGTAATATATATCGGGAGGCAAATCCCCGGCCTTAAGTTGGTTGGCACTATAAAAATACTCGTTAGACAAAGGTTTCCCATTAATTGCAGCCCAAGTGCAACAATAAGCAACTTGTTTACAATCATCTTGGGTTAATAGAAATAGCCATGACTTATTATACTTCAAATACGGTATTTGTGGAGTAATATCATCTAAATCAATATTCCCATCGGTTTGGATGGTTATTTCTGCCGTCACATTGTGATTTTCCTTATCATAAGGATATAGATAAACACTATAATCATCTTGCGTTTTCACATCTGATCCTTTTCCTGTATAAAAATCAATTTGTTCTAAGCAAGAAGTTAATAATAATAGTAGTATTACATAGGTAATTCGTTTCATCGCCATCATTTTGTTATGCAAAAATACAAATAAATAGATGATTGTATTAAATAAAACTGAAAAATATGATATTTTTAGGTTAGCAAAATTAAAATATGTGGAATAGGTGGTAGAAAAATAATCATTCATAAAGTCTTTTATTATCATAAAATTTGGCAGTTCATATACCTCTGCTTATTGAAAAATAGCTTTTAAAACCTCATATTTTTCATTATCTTTGTGCCCGGTAAAGTATTTGGCTATATTGCATATTACTATTTGTTTTACGAACATTTTTAGCGTAAGGCAAATCTTTATATGTAAAGCTCTTATTTACAATTAAATAACTGTTTAAAATGAAAAATATACGCAACTTCTGCATCATAGCTCACATAGACCACGGAAAATCCACACTGGCAGACCGTTTGCTGGAGTATACCAATACGATCCAAGTAACCGGAGGGCAAATGCTGGATGATATGGATTTGGAACGTGAAAGAGGTATTACGATTAAAAGTCATGCCATACAAATGGAATATGAATTTAAGGGCGAAAAATATATTCTGAACTTAATTGACACTCCGGGACATGTGGATTTTTCTTACGAGGTATCCCGTTCTATCGCCGCTTGTGAAGGAGCGTTATTGATTGTTGATGCTTCGCAAGGAGTGCAGGCACAAACAATTTCCAATCTTTACATGGCAATTGAGCATGATTTGGAAATTATACCTGTCATTAATAAATGTGATATGGCAAGTGCGATGCCGGACGAGGTGGAGGATGAAATCATCGAACTTCTCGGGTGCAAGCGTGAAGAAATCATTCGTGCATCCGGTAAAACAGGTATGGGAGTAGAGCAAATACTTCAAGCTGTTATCGAACGGATTCCACATCCGGAAGGTGACGAAGAAGCACCGTTGCAGGCATTGATTTTCGACTCCGTATTCAATTCATTCCGAGGTATCATCGCTTACTTTAAGATAGAAAACGGTGTCATTCGTACCGGTGATAAAGTAAAGTTCTTTAATACGGGAAAAGAGTATGATGCTGATGAAATCGGAGTGCTTAAAATGGATATGATACCTCGTAAAGAACTTCGTACAGGCGATGTTGGCTATATTATCTCAGGTATAAAAACCTCTAAAGAAGTAAAAGTGGGAGACACGATCACTCACGTAGGCCGTCCGTGCAAAGAAGCTATTTCCGGATTTGAAGAAGTAAAGCCTATGGTATTTGCGGGAGTATATCCAATTGAAGCAGAAGACTTTGAGGATTTAAGAGCTTCATTGGAAAAACTTCAATTGAATGACGCTTCTCTAACTTTTCAACCGGAATCATCATTGGCGTTAGGTTTTGGGTTCCGTTGCGGATTCTTAGGATTGCTGCATATGGAAATCGTACAGGAACGTTTGGACCGCGAGTTTGATATGAATGTTATCACTACCGTACCGAATGTTTCGTACGAAATATACGACAAGCAGGGCAATATGACCGAAGTGCACAACCCCGGTGGAATGCCTGACCCAACATTAATCGACCATATCGAAGAACCTTTTATCAAAGCTTCTGTTATTACTACAACGGACTATATCGGTCCTATCATGACATTGTGCTTAGGTAAACGTGGTGAACTTCTGAAGCAAGAATATATATCAGGCAACCGTGTGGAACTTTACTATAATATGCCGTTGGGCGAAATAGTGATAGACTTCTACGATAAACTGAAAAGTATTTCCAAAGGATATGCTTCATTTGATTACCATCCGGCAGGATTCCGTCCTTCAAAACTGATTAAGCTGGATATCTTGCTTAATGGTGAACCGGTCGATGCTCTATCTACCCTGACTCACGTAGACAATGCATACGAACTTGGACGGAGAATGTGTGAGAAGTTGAAGGAATTGATTCCGAGGCAGCAATTTGAAATTGCTATTCAAGCTGCCATCGGTGCCAAAATCATTGCTCGTGAAACCATTAAAGCAGTCAGAAAGGATGTTACTGCAAAATGTTATGGAGGTGATATCAGCCGTAAGCGTAAGCTGCTTGAGAAGCAGAAAAAAGGAAAGAAGCGAATGAAACAAATTGGTAACGTGGAAGTTCCGCAGAAAGCCTTCCTTGCTGTATTGAAACTGGATTAGCGAAAGATTTAATAACCGGCAGTTGTTATGTTTCCGCCCATCCATAACAACTGCATAACCCAATATAAAAATGAGCTCATACCTTAGTACGCTTTTTTTGGTAAATAACTATTTAAAAGCAAGCAATCTATGAAAAAAGTATTGTCTTTTTCTGTATTCTTGATTATAGGTTTGGTAGCGTCACAGTTACTCCCCTCTGCCTTGGGAGATAATTATGCGTCTTTTAAAATAGGCTCCAATACCTTATTATATGTATGCCTGGCATTTATTATGATAAATGTAGGACGGGAATTTGAAGTTGATAAGAGTCATTGGAAATCCTATACGAAAGACTACTTTGTGGCAATGGCTACGGCCGCTTTTCCATGGATATTCATAGCCCTTTATTATATGTATATGCTTCTTCCTCCCGACTATTGGAATAGTTGGGAAGCATGGAAAGAAAATCTGCTATTGAGCCGGTTTGCAGCACCTACTTCCGCAGGCATATTATTTACCATGCTTGCTGCCCTCAAGTTGCAATCCAGTTGGATCTATAAAAAGATACAAGTATTGGCTATCTTCGATGATTTGGATACCATCTTACTGATGATTCCTCTGCAAATCATGATGATAGGAATGCGTTGGCAGCTTATTATTGTAGTACTGATTGTATTCTTGTTGCTGGTCTTCGGATGGAAAAAGATGGGAAGCTATAATATCCGTCAGGACTGGAAAGCTATCGTTCTATATTCCGCTGTCGTTTTCGCCATCACACAGATTGTCTATATTGTTTCTAAAAATCTTTATGGAGAAGATGGCAGTATCCATATTGAAGTGCTATTACCGGCATTCGTTCTCGGTATGATTATCAAGCACAAACATATAGACAGCAAAATTGAGCAGAAAGTATCCACAGGTATATCATTCCTATTTATGTTTTTAGTAGGATTAAGTATGCCTACTTTCATCGGAGTAGAATTTTCAGAAAGTATTGCCGGTACTCATTCCATCACAGGTTCTCAACCGATGATGCCTTGGGGAATTATCATCTTCCATGTGGTGCTTGTATCCATATTATCTAACATCGGTAAACTGTTTCCGGTATTTTTCTATCGTGACAGACAACTTAGCGAGCGATTGGCTCTTTCCATCGGTATGTTTACCCGGGGAGAAGTGGGAGCCGGCATCATCTTTATTGCATTGGGATATAATTTAGGAGGACCCGCTTTGATAATTTCTGTACTTACTATTGTGCTAAATTTACTTTTAACCGGTATATTTGTATTGTGGGTTAAGAATTTATCTCTTAAAGCATATAAGACTCAATAGAAGATTATACTTAAATTTAGTACATAATGATGAAAACAACAAGACCTATCATGCGGTTTATGAGCAGCAACACGAATGCCAGCTTACTATTATTTATAGCTGCTATTCTTGCTGCCATAGTGGCAAATTCACCGTTAGCCGGAATGTACTCATCTTTCTTTGATGCTAAAGTATCGTTTCAGATGGGGCACTTTAATTTACTGTCACACAATGGCGAACCACTCACGGTTTTAGCCTTTGTCAATGATGCGTTAATGACAGTGTTCTTTTTTATGGTGGGATTGGAAATCAAACGCGAATTACTTGTCGGTGAAATCTCCAGTATGCGAAAAGCGGCACTTCCGTTCATTGCAGCGTGTGGAGGAATGATTTTACCTGTTGTGGTATACAGCATTATTTGCAGTCAGGGTGAAGGGGAAGGAGCCAACGGTCTGGCTATCCCGATGGCTACGGATATTGCATTTTCATTAGGTGTGCTCAGCCTTTTAGGTAATCGTGTACCTATCGGCATGAAAATATTTCTAACAGCTTTTGCCGTAATCGACGATATTGGAGGTATTTTGGTCATTGCCTTGTTCTATAGTTCACATTTGGCAGTGGAATATTTGCTTATTTCCCTTATCTTCTTTTTTATCTTGTATTTGGGTAATCGTTATGATGTAAATAACAAGACATTCTATTTCCTGATAGGGATAGCGATATGGTATTTATTTCTACAATCAGGCATACACAGCACTATCGCAGGCGTACTGATCGCCGTTTTCGTTCCGGCACGTCCTAAACTGAAAATAGGAAGATACCTTGAACGCATCAGACGATATATCAAGAAATTCCCTGCCAGTCAGGAGAATAGTATTATACTGACAAATGAGCAAATTGAAACGTTGAAGCGTCTGGAAGCAGCGTCTGACAATGTTATCAGCCCTTTGCAAGCAATGGAAGACGGGCTGCATCGATTTGTAAACTTCTTCATTTTACCGGTCTTTGCATTTACCAACGCAGGCGTCATGCTAAGTGGTGGAAATGGGGAAATAATGGGTGTTGTAACCATTGCAGTCGCTTTAGGATTGATTATAGGTAAATTCTCCGGGATATTCTTATTCACTTTTCTTGCTGTTAAAACCAAGATTGTGGAAATCCCCAAAGGAGTAAACTGGAAAGGTCTTGCGGGTATTTCTTTATTAGGCGGTATCGGATTTACCGTTTCGCTCTTTATTGCCAACCTCTCGTTCGGAGATAACCTTGTATTGCTGAACCAGGCTAAACTGGGTGTAATTCTTGGAACGATTATTTCCGGTATCGCAGGATATATCGTATTACATCTGGCTTTACCAAAGAAAAGAGAAATAATGGAATAATATAAGATAATACGGATAATGCAGATTCTACTATTTTACAGGGAATCTATGTTATCCGTATCTGATTCCAAATCTTCATCTATATCCGACAAAGGAAGAATTTTATTCGAATCTTCTGCCGGAAGAGCTTCTACCTCACGCAGTTTCCGCTCGATGGCACGTGTACGCTTACCCATAACCTCTTCCAGTTGGTCGCCTGCGTTCTGAAGATTCTTCTGAACCTTTTGCAACATACCTCCAAACTTGCCGAACTCGGTTTTTACCGCTCCAAGGATTGTCCACACTTCTCCCGTACGTTTCTGAATGGCAAGCGTGCGGAAACCCATTTGCAGACTGTTCAGTATAGCTCCCAATGTAGTAGGACCTGTCACTACTATCTTATAATCCTTTTGAAGTGTTTCCACCAAACTTGTACGACGTATCACTTCCGCATAAATACTCTCAAAAGGTAGAAACATAATGGCAAAATCTGTTGTAAAGGGTGGATCTATATATTTATCATGGATATCTTTGGCCATTTTTTTGATGGTAATTTCCAGTTGACGAGAAGAAGAATCTATCAGTGATGCTTCTCCGGCTTCAAAAGCATCGTAATATTGCTCGTATACATCTTTAGGAAATTTAGCATCGATGGGTAAATAAACGGTATCGTTAGCATCATCTTTTCCCGGCAATTTGATGGCGTATTCCACAAATTCGGTTCCGCCTCTCTTGTTTTTTACATTGGCATCATATTGTTCCGGGCTCATCATTTGTTCTAATAACGCACCAAGCTGCACTTCTCCGAATGTGCCGCGCATCTTTACGTTACTAAGAACTTTCTTCAAACCGCCTACATCTTGTGCCAGACTCTTCATTTCACCTAACCCTTTCTGTACATTCTCCAACTGCGAACGTACAATCTCAAATGACTGTCCGATACGCTCATTCAAAGTTTTCTGTAACTTTTCTTCTACCATCAGGCGCATATCATCCAAACGTTTTTCTGTGGACTTGATAAGTGCTTCCTGTGTACGTCCCATAGCATCAAACTTTTCTTTTTGCAGTTCATTTCCGGTCATCAGGTTTTTATGCAACGTATCCTGCATTTGCCGGATAGAAAGACTGAAAGTTTGCGTCAGTTCCGTTCTGAATTCCCGAATGCTCTGATTCAACTCCTCACGATTCTCCCTGAATTGTTCCCGCAAAACATTCTCAACCTTTGATGTATCCTCTTTCTTATTTATTTTTAATATAAACAATATCAGCAGAATAACGTTAAAAAGCAGTGATAACAGTAAGAGTGGTAATTCCATTTTCTCTATTTAAATTAGGCATTTTCCTGACAAATATAGGGATTTTCTCCATAAAGAATCGAATTATTTATCTACTTTCGTACACAAGAAAAAGATAGAAGTAGCACTAAAAAAATAAAAAGATGAAAACTAAGATTATAAAACACTTGAGTATATCCGCATTATTCATACTATCCTTGATAAGCCTGTCTTCTTGCGAGATAAATTTTTATGGTTCAAACACCGATCTCTTATGCGGAACAACATGGATAGATTCTTGGGAAGGAGATCATGGCCGTTATTATGAACAACGATTCGTATTTTACCCGGGAGGTAGAGGTGAAGAATACTATTTTGACGGAATAGAGCACATCAATCCTTTTTATTGGCATTGGGAAGATAATGAAAGAACGATTGTAATGGCATATGGACCGAGTAACGTATCATATTTTGATGACGTATATATCGGAAGAGGAACATTAAGCGGATACTTAAACGAAGAATATGTAGAATTTGAAGCATGGTAAAATCAAGCCCTAAAATCGGTTCACCCGATAGGCATTGAGGATAAATATAAGTCGGCTTTTCATAAAATCATGTATTTTTTAATCTATCCTGTTTCATCTTCTTGTAGGTAGGCGGTTCCCCCTGCTGTTCAGCATACGGTCGATTGTCCGCAAACGATAGGAGTTTGTGAACAAAGGACCGTACCTTTGTTTTCAATCGACCGTATGTTTGTTTTCAAACGTCCCGATGTTTTTTTCAATCAACCCTATGTTTTTCAAAAACATCAAGATGTTTTGCCGATAAAACAGTCTAAAAAACAAATTGTCCTGAAATAGCCTTCAATCCTTCAGTTTACCAATTCATGATTGATTATCAGTTCGTTATCCTGAACCTTTCTCCGAAAAAAGATTCAGCCGAGAATTAGATCTTGTAAGCTGGCTGAATGATTCCATCATTCAGGATAACTCGTTAACTATCAATATAAAACAGACAACCTGAAGGATGAAACTTATAGATAATCATACTTATCTCTGATAATTATCGGGTGAGCCCTAAAATCAGCAATCACTTTTTATCCGTAAAATGGAGTTATTTAAATAATCCTCAAAACGATTATCAAACTTAAATTGCCCGATATTTATCAATGGCTTCGTCTTTCCATGAAAGTCACTGCCACAAGTCATTATGCCATTCTGTTGCAAAACCAAACCGGCAAAATAATCAATCTGATTGCCAGTATGATAATTATTAAACACTTCCAAACCTTCCGCTCCGTTATTCAGTAGTTCTTCCGCTATATTTTCTTTACCTTTCAAATTCAGTCCCGGATGTGCAACAACAGGTATACCTCCATTATCTTTAATCATTTCTACCGCATCCTTATAACTCATATAATGGATGGGAACAAATGCCGGTTTATCCTGTGCAAAATAATCCAGATAAAAATTGATATAAGGCATATCACTTCTCTCGCCACCTTCCATATAGGGAGTTAATAATGAAGAATAGTATTTTCTGTCTGACAACATGACCTCGGCTATCAGTTCGCCTGTTGGCAACTTTCCATCAGACTTGGCAAACACTGCATCCGCATCTATTATGAATCCCAACTGACGGAGATTATCAATCATTCCGGCAAACGAGTCCATTACTTTAATAGATATGTCAGTCTCCAATTTTATAAAATCCTCTGATTTCCAGTTAATATTATATCCCAATACATGCAGATTGATTCCTTTATAATTGCAATCTATCTCAATACCGGGAATAAAATCATATCCGGACTGTTGTGCATGGCACACTGCTTCATCAATCCCTTTCACTGAGTTGTGATCCGTAATTGAGAAAGTAGAGATGTTTCGATCCGTACATCTATCTATTATTTGACCGACACTGAACTCACCGTCACTACTGTGCTGTGAATGAATATGTAAATCCGTATTAATCATAACTTTCTTCTTAATCGGACAAAGTTATGAATTTAGTTTCTTATATATATGAAAAAGAGGATACTTTTGATGTATCCTCCTTATTATATCTTAGAAATTAAATTGTACTCCTACGCCCAATACTTCCTTAAACTGTACGCAGGTTTTCTTTGTTCCGTCCTTTTGCAATATCTTCACATCATCATCATAAACCAAATTGGTGGTCAGTGTGGTAGAAAACCATTTATTGATACTCATATTCAGTTGTACCTCCCAATTTACATCAATATTCTGAGGTTTACGGGTATAATCCGAATAGAAATCGGCACGGGAATAGATGGTCATATTTTTCAGAAACTCATATTTACCTTCTACTTTCAGATTCGCCCCCCATTCGGACAAAACTTTATCACCCGGAGTTACACCATAGGCGCCTTCGTCGGAAAGACGGTCATTGAGTACGAAAGTACCACGCCAAGAAATAGGAGAGAGCGTTGCATTGAAATATTTATTAGGAATCCAGCTGATACCCGGACCTACGATGAAATAACCCGGAGCCATAAATTCAGAGATGGAAACATCCTTATTGACCGCATAATCATAACCCGGTGAGAACTGGCTTTGGAAATTAAGCAAAGTACTGAAATATAAGTGTTTTGCCAATTCGTATCCATAGTTCGTATTGATATAAATCTTATCGTTACTTTTTTGCGTTCCTTCACCCTTATTCTTATTCAATCCATAGGCAAGCTCTATTCTGCTGTTCCATATATGTTTGCCTTTTTTCAGATTCGCCTGATAAGCCCCCTGTACATCAAAAGCAACAGCATTATTACCTCCGGCAGCCCAATTCGTCAAACTTACCTGAGTGAACTTCACGCCTATATTTCCATCCGTAGTCCAAATTGAATCTTTTGATACTTTCGCATATAAAGAAGAAGAAATCATTAACATAGCAACCATTGCAAATTGTAGTTTCTGTTTCATGGTATTCAATGTATTAGTTAATATTAAAATTATTATTATGTTGATAATATTACAACAAAAAAGCCGATCCTTTTGTTTAAGAATCGGCTTTTGTATTTATATAAAAAGTTTGACTGTTTAAAACTCATATTTGATACCGAGGCTCAAACTGTTCGGATTAAAGTCCAGTCCGGAAATACTGCCTCTTCCGGCACCCGCACCTGCATATTTATCACGATAACCTAAGAAACCGTATCTGGCTTGCAAACTCAATTTCGGAGTTAAACTAACAGCAATACCCGGTTTGATACCTATTTCAAAGCCATTGTCACTATCTGTACCTTTCACTTTATAAGTAGAAAAACCTACGCCACCGTCAAGGAATAAGCGAACGATATTCTTTTCAAAGAAAGTGTAACGGGCATACGGAGCGATAGAGAAAGCATTTGATTTTGCACTGCTAGTCTTACCGTGTGTATAAGCTAATTCTACTGCCACAGCCCAATCATCGTTCAAATTATAGCCGACTTCAGGAGCGAGTTTGAATTGATTAATATCAGCACCAACATTAGCGTTATCATCATGTGTCCATGCCAATGAACCGCCAACATAAACTTGTGCACTTGCAGAAATTGCTGCGAATAGAATCATAAGTGATAGAATAATCTTTTTCATTTTCTTCAAATTTAATTAATACTACAATCACTGAAAAAACTCCGCAAATATAGAAAAGTTTTATTTGTTATACAAAAAAAACAAAAATTATCCGTTCTGTTTACGAACCACCAAGTTCTTAAAAGGCGTAGGGTAGGGCGTTTCAAACTGCATGACTTCCCCCGTCACCGGATGATAAAAGCAGAGTTTGAAAGCATGAAGAGCCAAACGTCCAATGGGGTCAACCTTTTCGTCACCATATTTTTCATCGCCTACCACCGGATGTCCTAAGTCCTGCATATGTACGCGTATTTGATTTTTTCTACCTGTTTCCAGTTTCAGTTCCACCAATGAATATCCGTTGGCACGCTTTATTGTTTTATAATGAGTAATCGCCAGTCTGCCCGTACCATCATCATACGGACTCGAACTTACATAGAGTTTACGGTCAGTAAGCCAGGATTCAATCTTTCCCGCATCTCTTTCCACTTCCCCTGCAACAACTGCCACATAACGCCTGTCGGTCACAATATCATGCCAGTTATCCCTCAATGTATTCTGCGTCTTCTCATCTTTGGCATACATCATTATTCCCGATGTCTCCCTGTCCAGACGATGAACGACAAATACCCGATTATTCCGATGCGAACGTTTTACGTACTCATTCAAAATGTGCTGTGCGGTACGTTCTTTTTGATTTTCTGTACTGACGGAAAGTAATCCTTCTTTCTTCTCGACAACAATCAGATAGGCATCTTCATATATAATTTTCAACATCTGATGACGAAACTCTTTCTTGTTCTTTTCTTTGCTTATCTGCACTTTCATACCCGGCTTCAACTCAAAATTGTATTGAGTCGTAATCTTATTGTCTACTAAGATTAAACGGTTTGTAAGCAATGTCTTTACTTTATTGCGACTGATACCTGCAATCTTCTGTATTAAAAAATCCATTAACTCAGCAGGTTCATATACATTATATGAAGTATATTTTGCTACAGCTCTCGCCGAAGGACGACCGGAACTCTTCTTTTTCTTTTCTGGCATAACTTTTAATTATCTTTTTTCCAATAAAACCACATTCTCAACATGCTGAGTGTGTGGAAACATATCCACCGGCTGCACTGCCGTCAGTCTGTATTTTGCATCCAACAAGGCCAAATCCCTTGCCTGTGTGGCAGGGTTGCAACTAACGTAAACAATACGTTTAGGCTCGGCAAAGAGAATGACATCTATCACATCCTGATGCATACCTGCACGCGGAGGATCGGTGATTATAACATCCGGACGACCGTATTGGTTGATAAAGTCCTGCGTTAATATATCTTTCATATCTCCGGCAAAGAACATGGTATTCTTAATCCCGTTAATCTCTGCATTGACCTTAGCATCTTCAATGGCTTCCGGTACATACTCGATACCGATAACCTGACGAGCTTGTTTGGAGACAAAGTTCGCAATCGTACCCGTTCCGGTATAAAGGTCGTAAACCAGTTCATCCCCGGTAAGTCCGGCAAAATCCCTTGCCACCTTATATAATATATAGGCTTGTTCAGAATTCGTTTGATAAAAAGACTTCGGACCGATTTTGAATTTCAATCCCTCCATCTCTTCAAAGATATGGTCTTGACCTTTAAATACGTTCACTTCCAAATCATTGAATGTATCATTGCATTTGTTATTGACAACATATAATAAAGAAGTTATCTGTGGAAACTCATCGGCAATGAAAGCCAGCATTTGCTTGAATAATTCCATTTCGTTTTCTTCTACTATCTTACAGATAAGAATAACCATCAATTCCCCGGTAGAAGAGGTACGAATGATGATATTGCGGAGCATACCTTCCTGAGAACGAAGATTGAAGAAAGAGTAATTGTGTGCATAAGCATAGTCACGAACCGCATTACGAATTTGGTTGGAAATATCATCCTGTAACCAGCATTTCTCAATGGCAAGCACTTTATCGAATGCTCCCGGGATATGGAATCCTACCGCATTCATCTGCTCATATACCACATCCTCTTTCACTTCCTGTTCAGTCAGCCAACGCTTGTTGGAGAAAGTAAATTCCAGTTTATTCCGGTAAAACTGCGTTTTCTTAGAACCGAGGATAGGAGAAACGTCCGGCATCTCTATCTTTCCGATGCGGGTAAGATTATCTACTACCTGTTTTTGCTTGTATCTTATTTGCTCCTCATAAGGCAGGCATTGCCATTTGCAACCACCACATACGCCATAATGTTGGCAAAACGGGACGGCCCTGACAGGAGAATATTCGTGGAATTTTACCGCAACGGCTTCCGCATAATGGTTTTTCTTTCTCGTAAGTTTCAAATCAACCACGTCACCCGGCACCACATAGGGAACAAATATTACCAAATCATTCACTTTAGCCAGAGCTTTGCCTTCAGCCGCTACATCTGTTATCGTTATTTCTTCCAGTACAGGAAGTTCTTTTCTTTTACGCGCCACTTTACTTAATATAGTTTATTTCGGTGCAAAATTAATCAATTTAGCCGGAATTCTTAACAATATCCTAAATTAAATATTTTGTAATGTCGAAATTGCATTTTTTACTATATATTTCCTCTAAAATGTTTCATGTTTTATAAAATATGCCTAGATTTGCGAATAATAAAATCACATTTTAACTTTAAAACATATACAATGGACAAAAAGAGAGTTTATACCTTTGGTAACGGGCATGCGGAAGGCAAGGCCGACATGAAAAACCTATTGGGCGGTAAAGGCGCCAATCTGGCGGAAATGAATTTAATCGGTGTACCCGTACCTCCCGGATTTACCATCACGACAGACGTTTGTAACGAATACTTTGAAATTGGAAAAGATAAAGTTGTCGAATTACTGAAAGCTGACGTTGAAAAAGCCATCAAACATATTGAAGCATTGATGAACTCTAAGTTCGGTGATGTAGAAAATCCGTTATTGGTTTCTGTTCGTTCCGGTGCGCGTGCATCTATGCCCGGTATGATGGATACGATTCTTAATCTAGGTTTGAATGACGAAGTAGTGGAAGGAATGATTCGCAAGACAGGCAATGCACGTTTTGCATGGGATTCTTACCGTCGTTTCGTACAGATGTATGGTGACGTCGTATTGGGTATGAAGCCTACAAACAAAGACGATATCGACCCGTTCGAGGCTATCATCGAGAAAGTCAAGAAAGAAAAAGGCGTAAAACTGGACAACGAATTGGACGTAGAAGACCTGAAAGAGTTGGTTAAACGCTTCAAAGCTGCTGTCAAGGAACAAACCGGTCAAGATTTCCCGACTTGTGCTTACGAACAACTTTGGGGAGCTATCTGCTCCGTATTCGATTCATGGATGAACGAACGTGCCATCATCTACAGAAAGATGGAAGGTATCCCGGCAGAGTGGGGAACAGCTGTTAACGTTCAGGCAATGGTATTTGGTAATATGGGCGAGACTTCCGCTACCGGAGTATGTTTCTCTCGTGACGCTGCAACAGGTGAAGATTTGTTTAACGGCGAATATCTTATCAATGCACAAGGAGAAGATGTTGTAGCCGGTATCCGTACACCGCAACAAATCACGAAGATCGGTTCTCAGCGTTGGGCTATTCTGGCAGGAGTATCTGAAATAGAACGAGCAGCCAAATATCCTTCTATGGAAGAAGCAATGCCCGAAATCTACAAGGAACTGGATATGCTTCAGACAAAACTGGAAAACCATTACAAAGATATGCAGGATATGGAGTTCACCGTACAGGAAGGCAAGCTTTGGTTCTTGCAGACCCGTAACGGTAAACGTACCGGTGGTGCTATGGTTAAGATTGCAATGGACTTGCTACGTCAGGGAATGGTGGATGAAAAGACTGCAATTCTTCGTGTAGAACCAAATAAGCTGGATGAACTTCTTCACCCTATCTTCAATAAAGAGGCTTTGAAGAAAGCGAAAGTCTTAACACGTGGTCTTCCGGCTTCTCCGGGTGCTGCTGCCGGACAAATCGTATTCTTCGCAGAAGACGCTGCCGAGTGGCGTGCTGCCGGCAAGAGAGTGATAATGGTTCGTATCGAGACTTCTCCGGAAGACTTGGCAGGTATGGCTGCCGCCGAAGGTATCCTGACAGCTCGTGGAGGTATGACTTCTCACGCAGCCGTTGTTGCCCGCGGTATGGGTAAATGCTGTGTTTCCGGTGCCGGAGCTTTGAATATAGACTATAAGAACCGTACCGTAGAAATAGAAGGTATTGTGCTTAAAGAAGGCGATTTCATTTCTTTGAACGGAAGTACGGGAGAAGTTTACTTAGATAAGGTAGAAACAAAAGCTGCCGAATTGTCCGGTGATTTTGCCGAACTGATGAAGCTGGCAGACAAATATACAAGATTGCAAGTAAGAACGAATGCCGACACTCCGCATGATGCACAAGTTGCACGTGACTTCGGTGCCGTAGGTATCGGTCTTTGCCGTACGGAACATATGTTCTTTGAAGGAGAGAAGATTAAAGCTATGCGTGAAATGATTCTGGCAGAAGATGCAGAAGGCCGCAGCAAAGCATTGGCAAAAATTCTTCCTTATCAGCAAGCCGACTTCAAAGGTATCTTTAAGGCAATGGCCGGTTGTCCGGTAACAGTTCGTTTGCTTGACCCACCTTTGCATGAATTCGTTCCTCACGATTTGAAAGGACAACAGGAAATGGCAGAAGCAATGGGTGTGAGCCTGCATTATATCCAGCAACGTGTAGAATCATTGTGCGAGCACAACCCGATGTTAGGTCACCGTGGTTGCCGCTTGGGAAATACTTACCCGGAAATCACACAGATGCAGACACGTGCTATCTTGGGCGCTGCTCTTGAACTGAAGAAAGAAGGAGTGGAGACACATCCTGAAATCATGGTACCTCTGACCGGTATCCTATATGAGTTCAAGGAACAGGAGAAAGTAATCCGTGAAGAAGCAGAGAAACTGTTTGCAGAATTAGGTGATAGAATCGATTATAAGGTAGGTACGATGATTGAGATTCCTCGTGCAGCACTGACAGCCGACCGTATCGCTTCTTCTGCCGAATTCTTCTCATTCGGAACAAACGACTTGACTCAGATGACCTTCGGTTATTCTCGTGATGACATCGCTTCTTTCTTACCGATTTATTTGGAAAAGAAGATTTTGAAAGTAGACCCATTCCAGGTACTTGACCAAAACGGTGTAGGACAATTAATCCAAATGGCAACAGAGAAAGGTCGCCAAGTTCGTCCGGATTTGAAATGCGGTATTTGTGGCGAGCATGGTGGTGAACCTTCATCCGTGAAGTTCTGTCATCGTGTAGGACTGAACTATGTAAGTTGTTCTCCATTCCGTGTGCCAATCGCAAGACTTGCAGCGGCTCAGGCAGCTATTGAAGAATAATTTGTATCATTATATTTTTTAGGCTGCAACCCTTCATTGATAGGTGGTTGCAGCCTATTTTTATATTAACAACCCAAATACTCTTTATGAAAAAGCTTATCCTCGCAATACTACTGATATTGCTTATACCCGAACCGAGTTCGGCACAAATACCTGAGAACAAACGGCATGAAGTGACCTTTAGTTGGGGCACATTACCGGTTACAGACATATTCAATGCTTACATATTTGTGGGAAATGACTTGATTAATATCTTCTCAAAAGAACGTACGGAGAGTGGTAATATACTGGGAGCATTCAATTTCGGATATAACTATTATGCAAAACCATGGTTGGGAGTAGGAGGTACTTTTACTTACTCGGGATTCCAACAGAAAACCTACGATAAATACGATAATATGTTGCAGAAGGAGCGATATAATTATTATACACTTATGCCTACCGTAAAATTTCTATGGTTTCGTGGTCATGGAAACATCTTGAAGTTTTATTCAAAATTAGGGATAGGAGTGATATTGGCAACAGCTAAAACCAACTCAACCATAAAAAGATCTCAGTGCTTCACGGCATACCAATTATCTCCTATCGGTATGGAGATAGGCAGAACATGGGGCTTTTTTCTGGAATTGGGATGGGGTGAGAATGGCTTTTTACAGACAGGATTGCGCTGTCGGTTTTAGTTGATTGACCAACGTCCTGTCTGTCGAATCGTTTCACCCGGCTCAACCTGTCGTTTAAGCATGGGAAGCCTGTCGTTTCACCATGGTCAAACGAATGACCGACCAAGGCAAAACGATTCAAACGACCTGTCCGTTAAAGACGAATGTACAATTTATTAATTTTACGTTAATATGTTAACATATTAATCGTCATATTAAACCATGTTATAATACAGCGCTTTTCATCCCGATAATTTGCTTATTTACTAGAAATCAGTACCTTTGTTATATGTTTTTCATAGTATTAGATTAAGGTTAACAGAGATTGGCTGCCTGCGACAGGTAGCCTTTTTTTATTTTATGGAAACATTATAGGGTTATATTTGTTATCTATATAACTTATAACAATTAATATAAACCCAATAACACAAAAGATTATGAATCTGCGCAAAAGAATGGAGCATGAAATAAACCTTGCTCAAAAGAGACTCGAAGAAGCACCGGAAAGCACTCCACTAAATATAAAAAAACTTTGGGAACAGGAATTGGTCGATCTGGAAATAGAATTGAATAATCTGGTGGACGACGAGGAAGATAATAACGATTTATAAATTCATTATATTATGGCTAAAATAATAGAAAGAAATGTCCCCATTGCTGAAGAGAATGAAACTCTTTCGGGACAACCGGCAAAGAACATGTTCGAGGATTGGAGTGAAGACATGACAGATAGAGCTGATAATGTTTTTCACGACGATAATGCTCCCATGAGCGAAGCAGAAAGAGAGAAAAGACTAAAAGAAATGGACAAAATTGTCAAAGAAGACATTAAGCACACCAAATCATAAGTCTTTTATAGACACCGTTACAATATATTTCAGGCACGAATTACGCAAATAATTCGTGCCTGAATATTTTTATGATGACAAAGCTATTTTTGAGATATTCCTGTTACTACTACTCTTGTCTTGCCAAACGCCAAATCACCTTTCCGGCTTTATCTGCCAAGACTAATGAATCCGCATTGATTTTAACAATCGTCAATGTGTCCGTACCTTCCAGCGTTTGTCCGTTTCCAATACTTTTATAGTTCATTGTCAGCTCATTATCATCCAAATTCCAGCTCTCATAGAGGAGGGTTGCCATGCCCACAGAGCGTGCCGTACCATCTTGATTTAAAATAAATCCTTGGGCTTCATCCGGTTTTATAGGATTCGGCTCTGTCCAAGTACCTTGTATATAATAATAAGGAGAGTGAACAGTAACAACCAATTCGGCTGCCTGAAGGATTTTCATACCATCGAGCTTCTCCACTTGATAAGTCACCTTCACAGAATCGTCGATAAGTACTCCGTGCACCTTCGCCGGATCTGCATCCATCGTACTGATATTAAGAGTATCACCACTATCGGTAATTATAGTTACATTGTTCATCGAAGCATCCATAACAACCCCATTCACCGTTTTTGATACGGGAGCCTGCTTGCAAGCAACGATACCGAATAAGAACAATGATACAAACAAACCGACTTTTAAAGGCTTTAATCTCATTTTATTTGATTTAAATAAAGTGCCTATTCGTTTACTTTCTTATAGTCGGCCAAGAATTTCTCTAATCCACTATCCGTCAGAGGATGGTTCAACAAACCTTTTATAGCCGCCAGCGGACAGGTTACCACATCTGCGCCCACTTCCGCACATTGCATAATATGTTGGGTATTGCGAATCGATGCTGCCAACACCTTCGTTTTATAGCCATACAAACGATACATATCTACGATTTGAGCAACAAGTCCGACGCCATCACTGCAAATATCATCCAGACGACCGACAAAAGGAGATACATAAGTAGCACCTACCTTAGCTGCCAGCAATGCCTGTCCTGCAGAAAAAACAAGCGTACAATTCGTACGGATACCTTTCTTTGTGAAATATTTAATAGCTTTTATCCCATCCGCAATACAAGGTACTTTTACCACAATATGATCATTCAGTGCAGCAAGTTCTTCGCCCTCACGAATCATGCCTTCATAATCCGTGGAAATTACTTCGGCGCTGACATCACCATGCACAATATTACAAATATCAATATAATGTTTCCGTTGGTTTTCAACTCCCTTAATCCCTTCTTTAGCCATCAGGGAAGGATTTGTCGTTACACCGTCAAGAACACCAAGACTATTCGCTTCTTGGATTTGAGCCAAATTGGCTGTGTCGATAAAGAATTTCATAACATTTTCTTTTAGATTAATAAAAAGGTCATGATGAGAGAATTACCCCGCATCCAGCCCGTAAATATAAACATTTTATTCATATCTAATGTTTTTGGCGGTTATTTCTTTCTTCTTTCAGCAAACGTATATAAATAGACGGAGTCATTCCTGTGATTTCCTTAAAATGCTGTGTGAAACTCCATGAGGACTTATACCCGACACTTTCCGCAATGCTTTGGATAGTCTGATTCGTGTAAATCTCCGCATTCCTCAACAAGTGTTCAGCTTCTTGAATACGATATTTACTGAGTAAGGTACGGAAGTTACAGTCATAAACCTCGTTGATGACTTGTGATATATAAGATGTATTGGAATTAGTCAGGTTAGCCAACTTATCTAAATTAAAATCGGTTTGGCAGAAAGCCTTTGTTTCGTGCAATATGCTGGAGATCTTTTTACTTAATTCATCTTTAACCTGTTCCGGAATAACATTCCGTGAAGGAAACGGGCAGTCTTCTCCGACCGATACAGATTCTTTTGCCGGCAGACTTTGACCTTTCCCTTTTTCCTCCTGCGACAAAAAGTTTTCTTTATACAAGGAAAGTTCTTTATTTTGTTCAAAAAGCTTGCGATAAGTTTGCATCAGCTTTTTTTTCTGGTGATACACATAAAGCAAAAAAGAAATAGCTATCAGCATACCTGAGAAATACAGCCATCCACGACTACGCTGATAGCGTATTTCCTTATCTGCCAATTCATTTTTATGAGTAAGCTGAGCTATTTCCTGATAATTCTTTTTAATCTCATAGGAGAAAAGAGAATTTTTTACTTGAGTAGCCTTTTTTTGATTAAAAAGAGAATCCGACAATTCCCAATACGCCTGTTTATACTCCATGGACCTTTTCAAATTTCCGCGTTGTTTGTAGAATTCGGAAAGATTCAGCAAATTGTTTTTCTGATGGTAAGACAAATGATTTTTACGGGTAAACTCTTCATTCCGTGTCAAATAGTTGAGTACAGAATCAACATTGTTTTTCTTAATATATAGATTTGCAATATAACTATATGCAGAACTGATATTTCCAATGAGATTTCTTTTTATTGCAATGTCTAAAGCAGTTTGGCAATCAGCAATAGCCTGATCGTATTTTCCTTCTTTTTCATGAACTTGGGCAGATATAAATGCTATATAATGACGAAAAGATGCTGTAGTATCCACTTCCGCTTCTTTTCTTAAAAGCATATAATATTTTTGAGCTTTATCCAGTTGATCATTATTGACCAGTTGCATGGTAATATTTATAAGAATCTTCCTATAATCCTCCCAATTACCGATATCCTTTGCTTTTTCTATACCTTTCTTATAACATTGAACTCCCAATTCAGGCTCATTGAAAATGTATAAGATATTACCTATATTATTATAAAATACAGGGATGAGATCTTGGAGATTTTCTTTTTCGGCTATTTGCAACCCTTCCATCCAAAAATTATAAGCAGTTGCATAATCTTCTTGATTGTTATAACTGTTTCCCAGTTCCTTATAAGCCAATGCACAGTATGTTTTATCTTGTTTGCTCATTTTTTCAGAATAAGAACCGGCTAAAACCGTAAAATATTTCATCGCACTGTCCGGCATAGCTATCTGTAAAAAGAGTTCTCCACGTTCGGACAACTCTTGCGGAGATAGCTTCATCAAATCCGGATATGATATTTCAGCATTTACTTCCAAACAGAAAATAATAGAAATCAAGAATAAATAACATGAAAATCTTTTTTCTTTTAATGCTTTCATTGTATTCAGTTTGAAGCAAAAATAGTAAAAAACTTAAAACATTGTTTTGAAATAGCCAATAAAACCACAAAAGAGGGTGCAATCTCCCCAATTTTATCAATCTGGGGAATCTTCATTTGTTTTCTTATAACAAGAAACATACATTTGCCAATGTAATAACCCACTAAAAAAATGTATTTATGAAAAAAAACTATGCAACAATTTTCGCAGTATTAGCCTTTAGTCTATGTTCATTGGCAATACAAGCACAGAGTTCTGACGGAATATTAAAAGATACTCCGGAGTTTTTTATGATGCAAACAGGTGCTATACCTTATTGGTCATCTCCAAACGGACGTTTCCTATGGTTTTCCGATCAGGGCAAAGTAACCATCTATGACAGAATAAAAGACCAAACCTGGGAATACGGAGATGGGGAAACTGAAATTTACTTAATCGCCAAAATTAACAACGATGGTTTAGGAGGAGGTTCCTATCAAGGGGAGGCTGCATACTGGACACCTGAAAAAGGCTGGAATCTTCTTCCCGGCAGCAAAGACGGGGTTCATAAGGGTGCCAGCGTTTATAACATATCTAGTGACGGGAAAATGATAGTAGGAAGACAAGAAAATCATGCAGTGGGAAAAGTAACCTTTGCAGATGAAGCCGCACGTGTTCCGATCGTATGGAAACAGAAATCCGACGGAACATGGGACGAATATGATGTGCTACCTGCATATAACGAAGACCAGGGCGGACGTATTCCGCAAGCTTTTGATGTATTACTTATTTCCGAAGATAATTCCGTTCTTTCCGGTCGTTATATCGACAATTCAGGATACTATTCTTTTCCCATCGTTTATACACGCAACGATAAGGGAGAATACGATTTAAAAATTTGCGGAGAAGAGTGGATGATAAATAAAGATGCAAAAAAGCCAGTATACCCACGCAATATGCCAACAGAACCGGATGTAACGACTTTCATGAACGATAAAGAATTGGAGGCTTATCAAAAAGATCTGAAAGCATTTGACGATTCGGTCAGTGCATATATAAAGGATTTAACTTTACCTTACCCGAAATATGACCCTAAAAAACATTATCAGGATTATTTTGATACGGAAACGGAAGAAGGTGTTACCCGATGGAACAACTATGCAGCAGCTTATCAAGAGTACGGTGATAAAGCAAAAGTATATAATGATTCGCTTAAAACGTATAATAAGGATGAAGAAGCTTACTTCAAACAAGACCGCAAATTCAGTATAGGCGCAGTAAATTATATCCGAATGAGCGACAACGGACGTTATGTAGCTGTTAATGCCGGCTTGCTGAAATCCGGAACATCACTTGCTGATATAAAAATGTATGCCCAACCCGGATTATTTGACCTAAAAACCGGAGAATTCACTTTTCCTGTTATTGAAGATGTGGAGGCAGATTATAGAATCAATTCAGTTCTGAATGACGGTTCTTTACTGTATAAGCCTGACGGTAAATATATCGACTTTATATTGCCTAAAGGAGCGACATCACATATTCCATTGGAAGATTACATACAGGAAAAGTGCCAAGAGGCTTATGAAGACCTTAGTACAATGAATATTAATGATAAGTATGATTTGGGCTATGTACAATGCGACGGTAAAGGAGAAAAATTCTATTCGTTCGCTTATAATACCGAAATAAAAGGTTATTTATACTGGTGCATGGATCTATCATTATATGCAAGCGTTTCCATCAATGAAAATTCGGAAGAGCAAGTTAAATTACAAGTATCTGATGGTGCTTTGAATATCAGAGGAATCGAAACAGGGCAAGTAGCATTATACAATTTATCCGGTCAGTTAGTATTAAATACTTCTTTGGAAGGTAATCCAATACCTTTAAACGGATTGAGTAAAGGCGTATATATTGTGAAAATTAATAATGATAAGAATACATATATAGAGAAAATCCTTGTTTCAGGCATTTAAATATCATATTAAAATTACCAAGTTCTATGGTTTGATCTATAGATAAGAGCATAAAAATTTCTTTAGCCAGTTGTAATTAGCACCAAACGATATGCTTATGAACAAAACTCATTTCTCTTTGTTTGAAGTACATATTATAAACAGAACGTTTAATTCTAAACTTTACAACTATGGCTAAAGAAAGTGTGAAAATTCTAAGAGGTAAAATCGACGTAGACAATCTATTATCACAGCTTAATGCTGCTTTATCAGAAGAGTGGTTGGCTTATTATCAATATTGGGTAGGAGCACAGGTAGTGGAAGGTATATTGCGTCCGGGAGTACAGTCCGAACTTGAGGAACATGCAGAAGAAGAAAAACACCATGCCGATTTAATCGCAAAGCGTATTATTGAATTGGAAGGTGTTCCCGTATTAGATCCAATGAAATGGTTTGAACTTGCCCGTTGCAAATATCTTGCACCGACAGACTTCGATACGATAAATATTCTGCATCAGAATATTGCTTCCGAACGTTGCGCTATCATGCGTTACCAAGAAATCGCCAACTATACCAACGGTATCGACTTTACCACTTGTGATATGGCTAAACATATCCTTGCAGAAGAAGAAGATCATGAACAGGATTTGCAGGATTATCTAAACGACATTGCACGTATGAAACAGGATCTTCTTGAAAAATAAGATTATTTTCGTTTATTCGTAAAGTAAAAAGCCATGGCTATATATCAGCCACGGCTTTTTTATTAATCAGAAGGATAAGAACTATTCAATAATCACTTTACTGATTTCTTCCGTTCCATCATCATACAAGCTCTTTACAATATAAATACCTTTAGACGGTTTGGATATGAGCATACCGCTTACAGTATAATAAGTACGACTTATACATTCCTTCATTCCCATCGTTTCATCAATAGAATTTGCTTTAGTGACATTAACGGAATAAGTCTTTGTCAAATCGTCCGCTGTAACTGTAAGAGTACCTTTACCTACTTTCACCGGTATTACATCATTACCCTCGATAACAAAATGTTCTGAAGCAGTCCAAGTAATACCGGAAGGAGTACCAATCTGGAAATCAGCTGTTACATTATCGAATGTATCTTGTCCATCAAAAACGACCGTAGTTGCATAGAAATTGGCAATCTTATTATCCGTAAAGTTTTTCAGGACAGGGTAGGTAGCCGTTGCATAAACATAATCATCTCCCATACCGGCTTTTGTCATTTCCGCAGTTGTCAATCCCGTACCAATAGAATCCACCGGATAAACAGGATTAACCGACTTGTCAAAATAGACATTCTTTGACTCGATTACAATGCCTTCACTATACGGCATAATGATATTACCTATTTTAGTAGTAGCTGTTGTAACTATCTTACCGCCATTATAACAGTTTGTCATCTTTAATCCATCCAATAAAGCGACACCAATAAATCCGCCGACAAAATCAGGGGCAGTCAAAGTTCCCATATTATAACAGTTCGTTAATTCCGGGTTTCCATATCCCCAGAATCCTCCTACATTCGGGAATCTGCTACCATCACTACCTCCATTGGAAGTAACATTACCTACATTGAAACTGTTAGTAACCGTACCGGAACCGATACCGCTAAATCCTCCTACACCGTAACCATCGGAAGTTACATCACCGGCATTCCAACAATTATTTGCAGGACTGGAACATCCACCACTAAATCCACCGACGAAATTACCTGTAGCTGAAACCGTACCTAAATTATAACAGCTTTCCACCTTAGCACCAGAGGTAATAGTTCCTACTACACCTGCTACATAGGTTCCATTACTGCACGTCACATTTCCTTTATTATAGCAATTAATCAGATTCGTTTCATAATCCGTTGCGCCTCCAAGACTTGCCGCTATACCACCGGCATTAGCTTTAGTAGAAGTTATATTACCTGTATTATAACAATTTTGTATATCATTGCCACCTTGTACCTTACCGGCAATTCCACCGATAGTTCCTCCACCGGAAATATCGCCCGTATTATAACAATTATCAATCAAAGTTTTCACTTTACTTGCTGTAGTAGCAATAATACCGCCTACAGTTCCTGATGTTCCGGATATCTCTGCTGTATTGTAACAATTCATAATCGTACAGCCATCGGCATGACTGGCTACAATACCTGCCATATAAGTAACACCGCTTACTTTTCCGGTATTATAACTATTCTGCACCGTACCTTTACTAAGAGCAGCAATTCCGGCTCCATAATTCTTGGTCGGAGCAATTTCTCCACTATTGAAACATCCGTCTACAACAGCGCCAGCACTAAGACTACCAACGATACCTGCCGCATAATCACTCTTGGTAACAATCTTTCCGTAGTTTGAAGAGTTCTTAATCGTTGCTCCTTCATAAGCGATAGAAGCTATACCTGCCGCATAAGTAGAATTGGAAGTTTCTATATCTGCTTTATTAATACAATTATCAATCGTACCATATAAACGTCCCACTAATCCGGCAGCATAGCTATAAACTTTAATAAAGCCACTTTCAAAAGTAAGATTGCTGATTGTTCCACTCTCACCCACAGTACCAAACAAACCGATATATTTGCTGGAAGAGGTGGTCTTTTCATAATTTACATTAGAAATCTTCTTTCCGTTACCATTAAAGTATCCTTGGAATTTGATACTACCGGTAGCTGACACCGGCACATATTCCTTATCTGTATAATCCAGATCATTGACCAACAAGAAATGACTTCCGCTATATTCCATCTTAGACTTTTCGATAAAGTTAGCAAGTTTGGTCATATCCTCTGTCGTCTCAATGAGGAATGGACTTTTCTCTGTACCCGTACCTTTCAATATTTCCGGTATAGCCATAATAGGATATGCCTTTTGATAATTATCATATACTGCGACCAAAGTATCATAAGCTACTGTTTCGTCCGTAGGAATAGTCACCATGAGCTTACGTCCGGAAATCTGGAAATTCTTATTCTGCTTCAATGTCCATGTCAAGGAAGAACGATTGGAAAGTGTAGCTTCCGTTTTGACAGCGGAACGTGATTCTTCATCTGCAAAAGCAACGTAAATATTACGTGCAGCAATCGCAGCTTCTTCATTGGCAAATAATTTCAAGACAGGATATCCGTTAGCAACAAAAGACCAGACATCATCAGACAAATTGGTTAATACTGTACCTTTGGTCAGTTCTTTCGTCGTTAATCCGTTAATACCACTTACTTTAGCATTATTAGCGCCACCGGATGTGTTGATCTGTGCGTCATAATAATTGTCTGCAATAACGTTCTTACCGGCTAAATTACCAATGATACCGCCTTTGGTAATCTCATCACTAAGACAATCCACTAAAGCCGTATTCACGCACGATGTCACATTACCTGCTTCTTTTGCATTCGAGTTTCCTCCGACAATACCACCTACATTTTTATAGGAAGCAACATATCCGTTATTAGAAGAACTATTGATTGTCCCGTAATTCAACCCTACAATACCTCCGGCAGTACTTTGAGTTCCTTTCTTTTTATATGCATTAAAGAAATCGGCAAGAACTTCTCCGTCATTTTGTGAGAATTCAATGGTACCTATATTATATCCTACAATACCACCGGCACCGGTTTCTCCCGCTAGAATCTTACCTGCATTATAACAATTACTGATAACAGCAGTCTCACCCGTCATTCCGGCTATACCGGCAATATAACCACTAACCGCATTTACATCAGAATAGTTAAAACAGTTCTCAATACGTCCTTCAGTATATCCTGCAATCGGTCCTCCATAAGCCCAAAAAGTGAAATCACAATCATCTGCCACAACTATATTCTTGATAACACTAGTTTGCGTGCACAGCCCGAATAATCCCGGATACAAATAAGCACCGGTTGTAATGGCCGTGCCTTTATCATCAAATCCGGTTGCAACAATTTTCAATTTATGAATAGCATATCCGTCTCCATCAAATATACCTGCAAATGCATACGAACTGTTTCCATTTGCTGCAACTCCTGAAAAGTCCTCACCATATCCGAAATCAATGTCATTCGTCATCTTAAAATAATCTCCTTCATGAGGCTGACCGTGTACCGTAGTTGCTTTATTCAGATTTATAAAATCTTCTTTTGATTTTATCAGATAAGGCGATTCTTCCGTTCCTTCACCGTCAAACATCTTAGCTACGAGAGCTAAAGAATAGAACTTGAAACTTTTTTGATCCGGTGTGAAAGCACAAAGCAATTCTGTGGAATATATATTCTTTAAAGTAACATCACTTCCGCTAATAGAAAGGCCATCATCACTATCCACAAAATTCTTATTAAAGAATACTTTCCAAATTATATTATTAGCAGTGCTGACTTTAAAGTTTTTCTTCACTTTCTTAATCGTTTCATTTCCGTTGAGCGTCATAGCGGCAGCGGATAAATAAGCGGCATCCACATTGTCTATCCCTTTCAGGCGTGGATAGAGTCCTTTAGTAAAGGTCCAAATACTTGAATCAAATCCGGAAAGACCATTTTCACCGGTCATATCAACCGTAGACATTTCTCCGATTTTAGCACTAAGTCCTGTTACCTGTTTATCAAAATAAGCATTTTGAAGAATATCTTCCGAATAAATTTCTCCATACAAAGCTTTCTGTCCATTCATGGATGCAGAATTTACCATACCGGAATTATAGATATTCTTAATGACAGTCGGATCAGGTTCTCCACCACCCATATCTACACCTTTCATTATATATCCGATAACACCACCAACCCATAGGCCATTATTGCTATTTACTACAGTACCTGCATTGTAGCAATCCGTAACCGTTAACTCTAATGTAAAACCGATAACACCACCGGCAGAACCGTGCACCTCTTCAGATGTCATGGTACTAACCGAACCAACATTGAAACAACGGGTTACTTTTCCTTTCAATGCTTCTCCTACAACGCCACCGATATAACCATATCCGTATGTATCAGAGACACTCCCGACAAAATAACAATCTGCTGTCTGGCAATCTGTTCTATTACCGGCCACTTGAGAACCAACTACACCTCCCGTAGCTCTATTCATACTTGAGATATATCCGTCCATCGTAACACTTGCATTCGCCCAACATTTTAGAACCTGCCCGTAATTTGCTCCCGCAACGCCACCGGTATCACCAAATCCGGAAATTGATCCGCTGAATGAAGAATTCTTCAGAATACCATAAACATAACCGGCTACACCACCGGCAATTACATTTTTAACAGCAATTTTACCTTCTACAGTACAATTTTCCAAATTTCCAATACACTTTCCTACAATACCACCAATATAACTACCACTGGCAACGTAGTTTATACCTTTCATATTTAGGTTCTTAATTGTTCCGGCAGCATCAAGTACACCGAATAATCCAACAAAATTATCACCTCCTGTCTCCAATTCCAAATTGGAGATGGTCTTACCGTTTCCATCAAAAGTTCCGGCAAAGGCATGCGATTCGGAATCACCTATCGTACGGAAACGGGAAGTCATCGTAGATATATCCAAATCATTCATTAATTTGAAATACTTTCCTTTATAATTCGTCCCTTTATTGACTTGCTGAGATAACATTTGCAGATTTTCCACCGTTTTAATCTGATAAGGTGCACTGGCAGTTCCACTTCCTTCAAAATCAACAGTCAATTCTTTAGGATAGCGAATAGTAATAGAAGTAGTTATCGAAGTGGATAATACTTGCATTGCACAAAGAGAACTCTGTATCCGGTTAAAAACGCCCCAACTTCCTAGCGTTAAGGAATTTGCTGTACCGGTTCCCTGAATAGGACCTTCAATTAACCCGGAAGTACTCCAATCAGCCGCACTGCAATAAAAATCACCATAAGTACCATTAGTAAATATGTATTGCGGAGATATTGAAAGTGATTTATCAGCATTCAATGTCACATTAACCGCCCTTCCGTTATTCGCAAAATTAATGATAGACAATTCATTATCATATTTTTGCTCAATCAATGCACCATACTTTTCTGTTTCTTTAGGCAAAACATTAGATATAACAGCATTCGTAAGAACCAATTCCGTCTTATCCATTGCATCAAAACAACTTCCGGCATACTTCCCTTCTGCAACAAATACTCCCCATGAAGCAAGTGTCACAACTCCATTTGCATCAATAATACCTGTTATCGGATCAGTAGTACTATATTTCATTGTATTCAGATCCACTGGATAAATAAAAACAGGACCGTAAGTTTGATGATTGGTTATCATCTGAGGAGCTATACTGATTGTATTTGCACCAGCATCAATTGTTGCTGTTATTTCACTGTTCATTCCCCAGAAATTCAATATTTTCAGCGTTGTATCATCTACTTTGGAAATAGCAATACAAGTGTAACTAACTTCATCCGGAGTATAATGACTATAATCCTTTTGGATATATACACCACTCATATCGGCAACAGCTTTTTTAATCACATTCTTTTTATTATTTTGCTGCTTCACAAAAGATTGTTCAGTATTCAGTATCCAATTCCCTTTCTTTAATGACAACTCTTTCTTCTTGACGAACTCGACTTTCGTATCCGAAGAAATTGTTGGTTGTTGAGGTAGGTTAGGTGAAGGCTGCTGGCCTTGTTGCATCTCTCCAGGCTTTAAAGCCAATTTAGGATTCGTCACCAGCTTTTCAAGCGAAATGTTCTGTGCATTACTATTCCATGATAGTGCACATAAGCAGAACAAATACAAAAAAAATGTAGTTCTCCGCATAGTGATAAGGTTTTAAACGTCTATTGCTTTCCCTTCAGAAATCAATAAGAGCTATTAAGGATTCTTTGATAATTATTTTAATTCTATACTTGATAACAAGAATCCTATTTATTATCAAATCAGAATATAAATTCCTTAGTACAATATTGAATAATAAACATTTAATAAATTTGAGTGACGATTTATAATAACTTATGTATAATTTCAAATATATAGGATTAATAGTATTTGTAAATATTTTATATTTTATTTTTAATATTATTTAATTATAGAATTGCATATCTGCATTTTTATACAAAAAAAGGATGACCGATTAGGGACATCCTTTTAATAGAACTAAAAATATCTTTTTAATCCGCCATTTCTTTCAATTTAATAAAATGCTGTACAATGCGATGGTAATCCTGATCTTTGCAATCATCAAACTTATTCCATAAATCACCTAAAATAACAGCACCACCAAAACCATAATCCTTTATCTGTAGTATATTATCGGGATTAATGCCTCCTAATGCCATTACATTTTTATCTATTATTCCTTCCTTAGCAGCTTGTCGAAGTTCTTCGGGGGTATATGCGGAGTTATAATCTTTCTTAGAAATACTATCGAATATCGGACTCATAAAAACGTAATCATAATAACGCTTTTTCGCTTTTACTTCTTCTATGGAATGACAAGAGCAACTTACATGACCGGAAAAACCTTTGGGCTCTTGCGAATTTCGTGCATTGAGATGGATTCCCATCAAACCAAACTCTTCCTTCAAATAGAAATGTTCATGCGTAACAATATATCGATGATATTTTTCCGGAATCAACGTTAACAAACGCTCTGAATACATAGCGGCTGTCTCTGGTTTCCTTAAATGAAGAATATCCAGACCTTCTTCAAACAAGGCTGTGATAATCTTATCTTCCTCAATGAAGAACGTTGGTTTGGTTATTACGATTAGTTTCATGATCTATTGAATATGTGATTGCAGAGCAAAGTTAATGATTAACATCTATGCTACAAAGGTTTTACAACAAAATTATATTCGTTTGCATTGTACGTAAATCGATTGTCCACAATTTACCAGCCAAGACATCACCAAAACCGCAAATAACCTTTATTGCTTCATTCGCTTCTACACTGCCTACCACGGCGGGAGTTACTCCTAATACTCCTTTTGACGGGACTGGCATTTCCGTCATTTCTTTTTCATCGGGATAAAGCGTCCGGTAATTCGTACTCCCTTGATAATTGAATACGGAAACTTGCCCTTCAAAACCACCTATTGCTCCGTAAACATACACTTTACCCAGTTCAAGGCAACAGTCATTTATCAAATAACGGGTGGCAAAATTATCGCATCCGTCTATCACAATATCATATTGACCGATTAATTCTTTCGCATTTTCTTCTGTCAAACGGGTTGAGTAGGGGATTACTTTAACATCTCCGTTTAGTGCAGCCAACCGTTTTGCTGCACATTCTGCTTTCTTCATACCCAGTTCCGATTCCGAATAAAGTACCTGTCTCTGAAGATTGGTAATACTAACCACATCATCATCCACCAGTCCGATAGTACCCACACCTGCGCCTGTCAAGTACAAGGAAATGGGAGAGCCTAATCCACCGACGCCGACTATCAAGATTTTATTTTGGGCAAGTTTACGCTGTCCTTCTTCACCTATTTCCGGAAGAATAAGTTGTCTGTCATAACGCATATCACACTGCTTTTACATGATCAAAGGATTCATCCCAATCTTTCCAAACCGGTTCTCGTCCTAAAGACTTCAATACAGCTGCTATCTCTTTTGCCGTACGCTCATCACTTACGTGGAATTGTTCCAAAGTCTGCGGATAGCTATAATATCCTCCCGGTTCCGTTTTACTTTCTGCACTCATGGTAGTCACTCCAAGCGTAGCCATATGATCCCGAATCTTTGCCGGTTCACGGGTTGAATAAGAGATATCCACATCATGGTCAAAGATACGCATGGCAAAAGTCACCTGTGCCAATTGCTTATCATTCATAATCACATTCGGCTGGAACCCACCATTTTCAGACGGGCGCATACGAGGAAAGTTCACGCTATATTTGGTTTTCCAATAACGCTTCTGAAGATAGCGTAGATGATAAGCCATCATCGTAATATCCGTACGCCAATCCTTTTCTAACCCGATAAGCACTCCCATACCGATAGAATGTACTCCCGCCATCCCCATACGGTCAAAACCGTTTACACGCCAATCAAACTTAGACTTCATTCCGCGAGGATGATAAATATTATAATTCGCTTTGTGATAAGTCTCTTGAAAACAGATAACACCATTCAGACCGTGATGCGTAAGTTCCTCATACTCTTCTACATCAAGAGGCATAACCTCTATTTTAAGATTAGAAAAATAAGGTTTTGCCAAGTCAAGCGCACGAGCAATATACGGTACTCCGGCTTTGGCAGGATTTTCACCCGTCACCAACAACAGATTCTCAAACGGAGCCAGTTTCTTGATTGCCTTATATTCATTGACAATCTCTTCCTCGGTCAAGATAGTACGCTTCATCGGATTGCTGATATGAAATCCGCAATATACGCAAGAGTTAGTACAAGAATTTGTTATATACAAAGGGATGAACATCGACATGGTTTTTCCGAAACGTTCCAACGTATATTTACGGCTTAATTGCGCCATCGTCTCCAGATAGGGTTCGGCAGCAGGAGAGAGCAATGCCATAAAATCATCCACATCGCAACGTGACTTTCCGAGCGCACGTCGCACATCGGCATCAGTCTTGGAGTAGATGGCTTTGGTCGTCTCCTCCCAATTTATTTTTTCAAGTTCTTCTGAAAACATTGTATTTGCTATTTTAAAGTTCTGATAAACTATTATTTCTCCCTTTTCTTATCTTTTTAAGAATCGTTCTTCGTGTGCACTGTACGGCCGTAGAAAGATATTCCGGTTCCGCATTCTCCAAATAAGCCTGAAGTTCACCCATTAATTCTGGTTCTTTCAGACATAGGGAATATGCCAACTTCATACAAACCGCCTGCACGGCAACACTTTCATTAGGAGATAACATCGCTGAAAGACAAAAGTCCAGAAACATCACAGAAATGGGTTCGTACACGGGAAGCAGATAAACCATATTTAATAACAGGCGTTTTTGACCGTCATGCATACACCGCACTGCCCGTTCCATCAACTCTTCGCGTTTGGGCAAAAAGAATTCAGGATACTTCAGGCATAGCTTTTCACATGCCCAAGCAGCTCTCCATGAAATCTTTGAGTCTTCATCATCCAATAAAGAATAGAGTTCGGAAAAGCGGGCAGGTGTTTCTTCCACCTGCCTCACAATACCGTCTACCATCTGCCTGCCCAGTTTTCCTGATAATGTTTCTTTAAAACTTCCGGCTTCCATTTTATTTATTTTCCACGTCTTTCAAATCACGGCTCAATTTCATTGCACAGAAATTAGGTCCGCACATGGTACAATACTCGCCGTCTGTGTGACGTCCTTCCTGGAAGAATTCCAAAGCACGGTCCGGATCCAGACTCAAATGGAACTGATCACGCCAACGGAATTCATAGCGTGCCTTGCTCAATGCATTATCACGCACCTGCGCGCCCGGATGACCTTTTGCCAAATCCGCAGCGTGAGCAGCAATTTTGTAAGTAATCACTCCCGTGCGCACATCTTCCTTATTAGGCAATCCCAAATGTTCTTTCGGAGTAACATAACAAAGCATAGCAGTACCCAGCCAACCTATTTGAGCCGCACCGATAGCCGATGTGATATGATCGTATGCCGGAGCAATATCCGTCACTAACGGACCGAGCGTATAGAAAGGCGCATTATGGCAATGAGAAATCTGACGTTCCATATTCTCTTTAATCTTATGCAAAGGCACATGACCCGGCCCCTCTATGAATGCCTGTACATTCTTATCCCACGCACGAACAACCAATTCTCCCATCGTATCCAATTCTGCAAACTGGGCTTCGTCATTGGCATCGGCAATACATCCCGGGCGAAGTCCGTCACCCAAAGAAATAGCGACATCATACTGAGCGAGAATATCACAAATATCATCAAAATGCTCATAAAGAAAACTTTCCTGGTTATGAATCAAGCACCATTTACTCATAATGCTACCGCCCCGGCTCACAATACCGCACAGACGTTTATCAGCCAAATGTACATTGTGTCGACGTATCCCGGCATGAATCGTAAAGTAATCCACCCCTTGTTCACATTGCTCAATCAAGGTATCTTTATAAATCTCCCAACTAAGGTCTTCCACCTTGCCGTTTACTTTCTCCAATGCCTGATAGATAGGTACAGTACCTACCGGAACAGGACAATTACGTACAATCCATTCACGGGTTTCATGGATATTATCTCCCGTAGATAAATCCATCAACGTATCACCTCCCCATTGGCAGCTCCATACAGCCTTATCCACCTCTTCTTCAATCGTGGAAGTTGTGGCAGAGTTCCCTATATTTGTATTAATCTTCACTAAGAAATTACGTCCGATAATCATCGGTTCACTCTCCGGATGATTGATATTGGCAGGAAGAACAGCACGTCCGGCAGCAATCTCGTCACGTACAAACTCGGGAGTAATATGCGTATCGATACCCAATTCTTTACAATTCATATTCTCACGGATAGCCACATATTCCATTTCAGGAGTTACAACACCCGCTTTGGCATACGCCATTTGTGTAATCGCTTTTCCCGATTTAGCCCGATAAGGCAATGCAATATGCTCAAAACGCAAATGATCCAAACTCTTGTCATCTCTGCGCATCTTACCATATTCGGAAGTAATAGAAGGCAATTGCTCCACATCTCCACGACCTGTAATCCAGCTTTCACGCATATGCGGCAAGCCTTTCTTCAAATCAATCTTCACGTCCGGGTCACTGAACGGACCACTTGTATCATATATATAAACAGGAGCATTGGGGGTAGTTATCTTTTCACCGTTTACCGTAGTCACGGTAGGAGTAAGGTTCACTTTTTGCATGCCTACCTTTATAAAAGGAAACATTGTACCTTGTATATATGCCTTTTCCCGATGTGCGTAAGGCTTATCTTTTTTGTTATCTTCCATAATTGTTTTTATTTAGTCAAGGAATGAAGTTAAAGGAGAAGAAGCGGAAGCAGTGAAGCCCACTGATCCCAAACCGGCTTCATAAGCCATTCGTCCGGATTCTACCGCCAATTTAAAGGCTTTTGCCATCTCTACCGGATTTCCGGCCACAGCAATCGCCGTATTTACCAACACTGCGGATGCGCCCAGTTCCATTGCTTCTGCGGCGTGACTCGGAGCACCGATACCGGCATCCACTACAACAGGTACATTTGCTTGTTCTATTATAATACGCAGAAAGTCCCTCGTTTGCAAACCTTTATTTGTTCCGATAGGAGCACCCAAAGGCATTACTGTGGCAGCTCCGGCTTCCTCCAAACGTTTACACAGCGTAGGATCCGCCTGGCAATAAGGCAATACCACAAATCCCAACTTCACCAACTGCTCAGTCGCTTTCAGTGTTTCAATCGAATCGGGTAGGAGGTAACGGGGATCCGGATGAATCTCCAGTTTCAACCAATTTGTACCAAAAGCCTCGCGTGCCATCTGAGCGGCAAAAACAGCCTCTTCCGCATCGCGAACGCCCGAAGTATTCGGTAAAAGCCGGATATTCGGATGAACGATATGCTTCAACATATCATCTTCTTTATCATCCAAATCGACACGTTTCATGGCTACAGTCACCATTTCACAGCCGGATGCAAGAATAGAATCTTCCATCAGCTGATTGGAACTGAATTTTCCCGTTCCAAGGAATAGGCGGGAGTTAAATTCCTTTCCCGCAATAATCAATTTCTCCATATTCGTATATTCTACTTCTTATTATATTTTTCGTCTTTAAAATATTCCATCTGCCAATCCGATTCCACTCCCAACTGTCGGGTCATCTCTACCAATTCCCTCATTTCCCGAACCGGATCATCCGCTCTCAGCACCGTTCCGGATAGAGCGATACCAACCACTCCCGTTTCCGCAATAACCGGAATATCTTCTTTCGTAATACCTCCGATGGCGACTAACGGCATCGCTATATTCTCCGCTTTCAGTCGGGAAATAATATTCCTATATCCCTCCAAACCAAGTATCGGACTTAGATTCTTCTTCGTAGTCGTATATCTGAAAGGACCGCATCCCACATAGTTAGCTCCGGCTTCATAATGCATTTTCACATCCTCGAAAGTATTTGCCGTACCTCCGATAATGAAATTATTCCCCAATATACGACGGGCTTCTGCCACCGGCATATCCATCTTTCCTAAATGCACCCCGTCGACATGCAGTCGTTTCACCAACTCCACATGGTCATCAATGATAAACACCGCATGATATTCCCGGCATAATGCCCGTACCTTTACCGCTTCCTGTTCCAATTCTTCCGAAGAAGCATCTTTCATTCGCAATTGTATCCAGCGGCAACCACCTTCCAGTGCCATCCGTGCCGAATCATAATACGAATATCTATCCGTGAAATGTGTAATAAACTGTAAATCCATTTAGATTTATCCTCCGCAAGCTGCTTTAATAATTACTATGTTATCGTTCTCTTTCAAGACAAAACCATCCCATTCCGTACGGGAAACCATACGGTTGTTTACAGCGATAGCAATCCCTTTTTCCGGCAATTGCAACGATTGTGCCAACGTGGAAACAGAAGTGTCGGAAGTAACTTCCTGTTCTTTGTTATTTACCAATACTTTCATAGCATTTTATGTTCATAAATAAAATAAGTAATGTGTAAATACAAAGAGCTGCGGATGCAGGAAAAGAAAAGAGTAACAATCCCTTCGGCAGTACTAACTGCATCAGGTTCTCAGGGTATAATCTCAGCCCACCGGGGCACCCCTTTGTTTTACAGCAGACAAAAGTAAAAATAAAGTTTGAGATACGAGCACCTTTTCCGATTATTTATGATAAATATGAAATATAGATGAAATACACTGAAATATTCTTTGACAAGATTAGTCCTACCTCTATATAAGAGGTAGAATAACACCCCTACATGATTGTCTTTCTGTATATTATGTAACATCTCAAGCTCGATACTTATAACTCTTCATCAAAAAAATGTCAAAATAAGCAGTTAAATGCAAGAAATTAACTGCTATAAAAATTGCTTTATATTATTGTTTTAGCTTATCTTTGCGGCGTTTTAGTACTCTGTCCATACCTCTGTGAGTACAACCTCTTATATAGAGGTAGGACAAAAAGGCTATTTCCTTTTGGGCATTTCTTATTGACTCACAGACACATAACACTGTAGAGAGTCAGGAAGGTTTATCCCTAAGAGAAACGCTTATTAAAGTAAAAAATAATATTTTACCTAATAAATGAGATGGAAGAGCCAGACGAGAAAGAGCAAAAAGAAACGCGCGTATGGTATGCCGTCCGCACTTTCTATTGCAAAGAAAAGTTTGTAGCCGATTTCTTTACCCAAAAAGGACTAAATTCTTTCATCCCCATGCGTTATGAAGAGCGCATCACACCTGATGGTAAAAAACATCGGGTTCAGATACCCGCAGTTCATAATCTGTTATTTCTGGAAAAGACACAGAGTGAAAAACAAATTAGCAAAGCAACGAGTGATTGCCCTGTGCCTATCTTTTTTATCCGTAATCGTGATACACAAAGTTATTATGAGATACGTGATAAAGAAATGATCGAATTTCGCGCCATCTGTGATCCCAATTACGAAGGCACACTCTATGTAGATGCTGCTATGGCGGAAGCTAAAAAAGGTCAGAGAGTTCGCGTCACACATGGTCCTTTCAAAGGTTTGGAAGGGAAGTTAGTCCGTTACAAAAATCGCTTTTACGTGGTCATTACCATTGTCACACTGGGAGTTATGATACACATCCCTAAATGGTACTGCACCAAAATAGAATAATTCAAAACATACATGGATACCTTACAGGTACAGGTCGAGAAACTGCAACGCTTAGCACGTCAGCAGCTTTTCCTCGACTATATTGACGAACCTGTTTATGCCGATGACATTAGCCGTGTGAATACGGAAATCCGTCATTTGGTTGATGCACTTTTTCCCGTCAGAGGAAAAGATGCAGAGCAGGAGGCTGCCCTATGCCTATCCCTCTTAATGGGTTATAACGCCGTCATATATGGTCAGGATGACGATAAAAAGAAACAAATCATCTTGGATCGTATCTTTCGGATACTAAACCAATTGTCTCCATCCTTATTGAAATGCCAACTCCTTATCTATTGTTACGGAGAAGTCCTTGATGAAGCATTGGCCGATGAAGCAAATGAGATTATCAATAGCTGGCAGGAGAGGGGATTGACAAAAGAAGAACAAAAAATTGCAGAGACTTTAGAATATGTCCACAGCCAACCGTGTAATTAAAAACACAGGTTATCTATATGCTAAGATGGGTGTAACGATGTTCATATCGTTATACACTACCCGTCTGATTCTTAATTCCTTAGGAGCAACCGACTTCGGTATTTTCAATATCGTAGGCGGAGCTATTGCCATGCTGGGATTTCTAAATGCGGCAATGGCAGGTGCCACTCAACGGTTCATGTCCTATACCGAAGGAGAAGGGAATAAAGAAAAACAGAAAAGTATATTCAATGTCAGTGTAGTTCTGCACCTTCTCATTTCATTACTCGTTGGAGTAGTATTATTGATAGCTGGCTATTTCTTTTTTAATGGAATCCTCAACATTCCGACAGACAGAGTTTTTGCAGCACAAGTTGTTTATGGAAGTCTGATCGTCAGCACGATGTTTACCGTAATGACTGTGCCATACGATGCTGTGCTTAATGCACATGAGAATATGCTCTATTATTCCATTGTAGGGATTATCGAATCTGTTTTAAAACTAATAGTAGCCTTTATTGTTGTCTATACCCTTTCGGATAAACTGATTGTTTATGGAATATTGATGGCATGTATTCCATTGATAACCATGAGTATCATGCGGGTATATTGCCATAAGCACTATGAAGAATGTATTATACAGCTTCGCAAATATTGGCATAAAGGGTTGATGAAAGAGATGAGTAGCTTTGCAGGCTGGAACTTATTAGGAAGTACTTCAACGATTTTATCCGGCTACGGTTTGGGATTGGTCTTGAATCATTTCTACGGCACTATAGCCAATGCAGCGCAAGGTATTGCCAACCAAGTATCCGGGCAGTTAGGTACTTTCGGTTCAAGCATAAAAAAAGCTCTAAACCCGGTTATTACCAAAAGCGCAGGCGCTAAAGATAATACATTGATGCTCCGTGCCGCTATAACAGGTTCAAAAATAACTTTTTTCATTGTTACCATCTTCTTTATACCTGTTTTGGTAGATGCGGACTATATACTAAAACTTTGGTTAAAAACGCCACCACAATATAGCAATTCATTTTGTATATTGCTGTTAATAACAAATATACTGCAGAATCTCACTTTATTCATACCACAAGCAATAGCCTCCGTCGGTAAAATTAAAAAGTATTCGCTTTGGAGTTCAATCATTAACTTCCTGCCGGTTCTGCTGACCATCATTGGATTTATATTAGGTATGAGCCCCGAATTCTTATATATCTCTATGATAATCGGTACAATTATCAAAATCATTTGTGACTTATATTTCGGTCAGATTTTATGTAAAATTAATGCCTTTAGTTATACAAAGAGTGTAATATTCAGCATGTTGTTCTGTGTAAGTTTGGGCATTTTAGTCGGGGAAATAATTAAGCAGACAATGCAGCCGTCTTTTATCCGGTTCATTATTATCGCGATTGTCAGTATGCTTTCCTACCTATATTTCTTTTATATCATTTCATTTAATAAAGAAGAAAAAAATATGACATACGCAATGTTCCTAAAACTCAAACAGAAAATATATGCAAAGAGATAAATCCGTAGATATAGCTAAGGGTATAGGTATTATTTTAGTCGTATGGGGACATACATTCGGTTGTTGTCCAATCCTCAATTGGATATTATTATTTCACATGGCCCTATTTTTCTTGTTATCAGGCTGTTTTATCAATCCAAACGATTCATATCGTGTCTTTTTTTATAAAAAATGGAGAACTTTGTTAGTCCCATTAATTAGTTTCTATCTGATATGCTTGAGTATAAAGCTCATACTCAAAGTATTTTTAAAAGGAAATTATAAGCCTCTCACTGATTTAACATTCTACATGACTAGAAACATAGATTATCCTTTATGGTTCATTTTCTGCCTTTTCTTTGCCGTATCTTTTTATTACCTTATTAAGAAGAATTTTAAGAATCCGTTTCTTCCAATTTTTCTTTTAACCGTAATAGGTTTAATCTTTTTCTATTTTCAGATAGAGTTACCCTTATGGTTATCACAAGCGTTTTTAGTAACTTCTTTTCTATACCTGGGTGATTTATACTATCACAGCAATAATAGAAAACGATTGGATATTACTATACTGGTTTTAACGTTACCGGTCTTTATCTATGCAGGAATAATGAATTTTAAAGTTGATATAGGAGATCTATCTATTATTCCAAATCCGTTTATATTCTTTGCTTCAAGTATCGGTGGTATAGCGTTTGTTGTAATAATAAGTAAATTGATTAGCCGTTTTAGGTTTAGCATAGTATTTGAAAAATTAGGAATTTATTCACTTTTCATTTTTGCATTGCATGCAAATGCTTCCTATCTAAACCCAATAGCACAAAAGCTAACACTATTTTCTTACAAATTATTAGGTACATCGCCTATTGATATTAATAATATTCAACAATCAGATATCCTGTTTGGCATTTATAAAACCATTTTATCACTGTGCTTATTCTACATAGTTGGTGTTTTGTTGAAAAAGCATATACCCATGCTATGGAGTTATAACAAATCCACAGATAATTTCTTAAACAAAAGCTATAGTCTATGAAAGCATATAATTATCTAATTGTCGGTTCAGGATTATTCGGCGCCACTTTCTCCTATCGCGCCAAACAAGCCGGCCAAAAAGTTCTTATCATTGATAAACGCCCACAATTAGGGGGTAATATATATTGCGAAAAGATAGAGGGCATCAATGTTCATAAATATGGCGCTCATATCTTCCATACATCCAATAAAGAAGTATGGGATTTTGTAAACTCGATTGTCCCATTTAACAGATATACCAATTGTCCGGTTGCCAACTATAAAGGAAAGCTCTACAATATGAACACTTTTTATCAGATGTGGGGCGTGACTACCCCGGCTGAAGCATTAGCTAAGATAGAAGAGCAAAAGCAAGAAGCTGTCGTAAAAATGAGAGCTGACGGCATCACCGAGCCCCGGAATTTAGAAGAACAAGCTATTTGTCTGATTGGCAAAGATATTTATGAAAAACTGATAAAAGGCTATACTGAAAAACAATGGGGAAGAGCCTGCACGGAACTTCCGGCATTTATCATCAAGAGATTACCGGTTCGTATGGTATTTGACAATAACTATTTCAATGATAAATACCAAGGGATACCTATCGGTGGCTACAACAAATTGATTGAAGGTCTTTTGTCCGGTATAGAAACCATGTCCGATAAAGATTTCTTTGAAAACCGTCCTTATTGGGAATCATTAGCGGAGAAAATAGTGTTCACCGGAAAAATAGATGAATATTATGATTACCGCTATGGCAAGCTAGAATACCGCACAGTACGCTTTGAAGAAGAAATTCATAATATCACCAACTATCAAGGCAATGCCGTAATAAACTATACGGAACGGGAAATTCCTTATACGCGAATCATCGAACACAAACATTTTGAAATGTTTGGCGCAGAAGTTGACACTCACCCCAAAACGGTCGTTTCAAAAGAATATTCCACAGAATGGAAAGACGGGATGGAGCCATACTATCCGGTAAATAATGAAACAAACAATAAGCTCTATTTAAAGTATAAGGCTTTAGCTGATAAGGAGACAAATGTTATTTTCGGCGGACGTCTCGCTGAATATAAATATTATGACATGGCACCGATCATAGAACAAGTCTTAAATATGCAAACGATATGAAGTATATCATAGAAGAATATGTCCTGAATGAATATAATGCTTCGTCAAAAGCACGAAAGGATATCTCTCATTTCGTCTTACAAAATGGATTTCAATCATTAGGGAAAAATGATAAAACCAAAATCAGGCACAATAAATTGGCGAAAACGATACTGGCATTTAAACTCTTTATGCGAATTTTCAGCCTGGGAAAAGAAGACACTCTATTTTTACAAACATCCAATGTACTGTTAAAACAAATTTTAAGAATAAAAAGAATCAAGAATTTTAAGATTATATTTTTAATACACGATTTATATTGTTTAAGATACTCTGAACCGGAAAGTATCCGAATAAATGAAAGTGAAATAAACACAGATATCAAATTAATGTCGCAATGTGATTATATAATAGCACATAATCCCATTATGGTCGACAGACTCAAACTATTCGGTTGTACTTCAAATATTATCTCATTAAATATATTCGATTATATCTACAACCTGCCTGTACGACGTACAAAAACAAGAACACCCGATCAACGCATACAAGTTGTCTTTGCCGGTAACCTAAGTAAATCCAAATTTCTTCAAAATATGGATAATAAGCCACATAATTATAATTTAATCATATACGGAGGGCCGGAAATGAAATTCAGAAATTCAATTTACAAAGGATGTGTCGATGCAGACATATTACCTAATATTATTGAAGGACATTTCGGACTAATCTGGGAGGGGGATTTCATTGCCAAAGAAACGGACAATTATCTATGTGTCAATAATCCCCATAAAATGTCAATGTACATTGTTGCCGGACTTCCGATTATTGTATGGAGAAAAAGTGCAGCAGCCAAATTTGTAGAAGAAAATAAAATAGGCATAACAATTGAATCATTAGACGAAATAGATACGATTGCGGATAAACTAACGACAGAACAATACTCTATAATGGTTGAAAATTGTCACAAAATACGGCAATCATTAGTTCACGGAGAACATATCTATAAGGCATTGTCCTCTTGCCAATGAATCTATATAAGCCATTCAAAGAGGATTAATATTACAATACAAATAGCAACTACAATCTCATAAAGTATTTAATATGCAAATAACATTAGTTCCAACAGCAGGATTATGCAACCGAATGAATGCTATATTAAGCGCTATTGCATTAAATCAACATTATCATTACCCGATTAATATATACTGGGAAAAAACATCCGATTGTTGTGCCGAATACACGGATTTATTTCAACCTATAGAAATCGAAGACATTACAATTTCTTCATTACACAAATTTTATTTGAAGCCTGGTGGGAAAAATAATTTATTTATACCTAATATTTGGCGTTCTATGTTATTTGATGCTTCCTATAAAGGAAATAAAATATTAGATATGGATTTCAATAACTTAATAAAAGGTAAGGATAAAATTTACATAACAGCCTATAATCGTTTTTGCCCACTAAAAATACAACATTCTATCGGAAGATTTTTCAGACCAATAGAATCAATAGAAAATATAATTAATGAAATAACTCAAAAATATGAATCTAACATAATTGGGGTTCATATACGTAGAACTGATAATATAGCGGCAATAGCAGAAAATCCAATAGAAAAATTTATTTCCTTAATGAACAAAGAAATAGAGGTAAATCCTTTATGTAAATTCTATCTAGCTTCTGACGACTACCAAATTAAAGAAATTTTTCTTGAAAAATTTCCAAACAGAATTATTTCCCCTAAATGGGAATTATCAAGAAACACAGTAAAAGGAATGAAAAATGCTGTCACTGAATTATATTGTCTTAGTAGAACAAAAAAAATTATAGGTTGCACAAACTCAACTTACTCTAATACAGCTTCTCGCTTATATAATATTCCACTTATTCTTTAAAACAAGATAGTCCGTTAATAATGTTTATGAGTAAAAAAAATACATTTTTCTCTTTTTTTATACTTCTAATTACTTTTATGTCTGTTTCCCAATGGAGTATAATACCGATAGGAAATACTGTCATATATTGGATCTTTTGTTTTTTAACTATTTTTTTATTATTCCATATTAAAAAAAAGAATTTTCATCCATCCAATCATAAAGATTATCTTATTATCTTCATTTATCTCATCTGGATGACTATAGGTTGTATTAGAGGTATATTGATTGCAGATGGATACTGGGAATGGAAACAATTAATCACCGGAGCATTAGCTTTGTCATTACCTGTTTTTGCATATGTTTTTTCTATACCCAAAATATCGCATGATGTACTTCACGTATGGATTAAATACGCAATTCCTCTATTTTTTCTATTATTCATATGGATAATAGGAACTGCGAGCTATCAATTTTATTTAAGTCCAATATTTTTGATTGCCTGTTTTTTACCCATCATTCCTAAAAAATGGAGATATATTTTTATCTTGCTATTATTATTAATGCTATTTGCTAATTTGGGAGCACGAAGTCAGGTTTTAAAATCATTCTTTACTTTATGTATGAGTGCCTGCATATTATTTCACAAGTTCTTTGCCAATAAAATATTAAAGCTTCTGCACTGGACATTTTATATCTTACCTATAATCTTATTATTTCTAGGAATTAGCGGACAGTTTAACATTTTTGAAGATTTATCCAAAAATGAAGGAAAGATAGTTGAACGAAAAATGGTTAATGGTCAATGGGTTGAGGAAGATTTATCTGCAGATACACGCACTTTCATTTATGAAGAAGTTATAAGTTCGGCTATCAGACATAATTACATATGGTTTGGGCGTACTCCTGCAAGAGGCAATGATTCTATGTCTTTTGGCAGTTATAGTGCAGAAAATCTAAAAACAGGAAAATATGAACGACATTCCAATGAAGTATGTCACCCCAATATTTTCACATGGTTGGGACTGGTCGGAGTTATTTTGTACAGTCTTATCTACTTAAAAAGTTCATATTTGGCAGTTTATAAATCAAACAATATTTATATTAAAATTCTAGGTGTATTTATAGCCTTCAGATGGGCTTACGGATGGGTTGAAGATTTTAATAGATTTGACATAATGAACATTTCATTATGGATGATGATTGCCATGGGATTCTCCGAACAATTCCGCGATATGACTGATCGGGATTTCAAAATATGGATCAGAAGTATTTTCTGGAAGCAAAGATAATTAAAAAAAACAATTATGAATATCGCAATTGTAGGTACAGGTTATGTAGGACTTGTATCCGGTACTTGTTTTGCCGAAATGGGCGTAAACGTCACTTGTGTAGACGTCAATGAAGAAAAAATCAAGAATCTCCTGAATGGAAAGATTCCTATCTATGAGCCTGAATTGGATGAAATGGTACTCCGAAATCACCGAGAAGGACGCCTGAACTTTACAACTGACCTCACCTCCTGCCTAGATAATGTGGAAATCGTATTCAGCGCTGTAGGCACACCGCCCGACGAAGACGGAAGCGCAGACCTAAAGTATGTGCTAGAAGTAGCAAAAACTATCGGGCAAAACATGAATAAATATCTGGTAGTAGTTACCAAATCGACCGTTCCCGTTGGAACAGCCCGTAGAGTGCGAGCCGTTATTCAGGAAGAACTGGATAAACGCGGTGTACACATTGAATTTGATGTGGCATCAAATCCCGAATTTCTGAAAGAGGGTGCAGCCATCAAGGACTTCATGAGTCCTGACCGTGTAGTGGTCGGTGTTGAATCCGAAAAGGCACAGGAACTAATGAGTAAACTCTATCGCCCTTTCTTGCTGAACAACTTTCGGGTAATCTTCACGGACATCCCATCCGCAGAGATGATAAAATATGCAGCAAATTCCATGCTCGCTACCCGTATCAGTTTCATGAACGACATTGCCAACCTATGCGAACTAGTAGGTGCAGATGTGAATATGGTACGTAAAGGTATTGGTTCGGACAGCCGAATCGGTAACAAATTCCTATATCCGGGATGCGGATATGGCGGCAGTTGTTTCCCTAAAGATGTAAAAGCACTGATAAAAACCGCGGAAAAGAATGGCTACAGTATGAAAGTTCTGAAAGCGGTAGAGGAAGTGAACGAAAATCAAAAAAGCATTCTGTTCTACAAACTGAATAACTATTACGGTGGAGCCCTCCAGGGAAAGACAATCGCTCTTTGGGGACTGGCTTTCAAACCGGAGACGGATGATATGCGTGAAGCTACGGCACTGGTCACCATTGATCTATTGCTAAAAGCCGGATGTAAAGTCCGTGTGTATGATCCGGTTGCCATGGACGAATGCCACCGTCGAATTGGTAATGCAGTGGAATATGCCGCAGACATGTACGACACCGTACTCAATGCCGACGCCCTACTGCTACTTACCGAATGGAAACAGTTCCGCCTGCCAAGTTGGGGAGTCGTGATGAAAGCCATGAACAAACCATTGGTTATAGACGGAAGGAATATTTATGACGCGCAGGAAATGAAAAATTTAGGAGTCGAATATTATTGTATCGGGAAATGAGAATAGGAATTATTTCAATGGTGGATATCAGCACCTTTCTCCCATTCTTCGAAGAGAAAGAAGATAAAATACTACTAGAAAGCAACTGTTATCCCAATGCTGCTCCGGCTGTAAATACACTAATATTATCTTTCTTAAAAGCCGGTCATTTTGTCCGTATTTTTACAATCGCGAATAACAGTTTTAAAATACAGAGTCAAAACCTTGAAATTCATACAGTAACTGCATACCAAAAATATCCTTGGAAATACTTATGGGGAGTTTACAAAAATGCTTACTCGTTAAAAGTATTATTAAAAGATCGGTTAGATGATTTAGATGTTTTACATGCACACTGGACTTATGATTTCGCTTATGCAGCTTCATATTACAGCAAGCAAATTCCTGTTATATGTACAGTAAGGGATTGGGCTTCTTATATATGGAAAATTGAGTCAGCCAAAAACAAAATAACGTGGTGTTTTAAATATATAATAAATGAAATGGTTTTTCAACAAGAAGACATTCATTTTGTAGCAAACTCTCCTTATACCGCTCAATTAATAGAAAAAAAATATCATAAAACCGTTCCCATAATTCCAAATTCCATAAAATCATCTTTCATCAGAACAGATTCACATTTACAATCCAATAAATTAAATATTCTATGTATATCTTCCAGTAATGACAAAAGAAAGAATATAAAAAATCTATTGAAAGCCTTTGGACTTTTCAGACAAAAGTTTCCTAATGCTATTTTACAATTAGTAGGAGCACCTTTCATTGAAGGAGAACCGATTATAGAAAAATGGAAAAGGCAGAATCTACTACAACAAGTTATTCTTGTAGGATCAGTAAAACATGATAAACTTATAGAATATATTGACCAAGCAACTTTATTTATAACTCCTTCATTAGAAGAAACTTTTGGAAATACATTACTTGAAAGCATCGTCAGAAAAGTCCCGGTCATAGGCGGAATAAATTCAGGGGCTGTTCCATACGTCTTACAATACGGAGAAGCAGGTTTCCTTTGTGACGTTTCTAATCCTAACTCTATTTGCAGTACTTTAGAATATGTATGTACAAATCCGCAAGAAGTCAATAAAGTTGTTCAAAGAGCATATCAGATAATAACTACTAAGTACAACGATTCGACAATCTGCGACCAATATATTTCTCTATATACAAAATCCATTAAATAATAAATCTCATGCTTAAATCTCTTATAAAAAACGATTTCATTCTGAGTATAACAATATCAATTTACAACCTCATCCATTTTAATAACAGTTGAAAATATCGTTTCTCTAACTTTTTTCGTTTAAAGGTGTATTTCTGAAATGCTATGTATACCGGAATCCCTTGTAAAATAATTAAAGAAAATATTGATTGGAACAGATCTAAATTGTAACATGCAATCCTTAGCCATCCTCCTAACCGTCTTCAACCGCAAGGCAAAAACCCTACAATGCCTGCAAAACCTATACGCTCAGCTCCCGATAGAAGGATACACCGTAGACGTCTACCTGACAGATGACGGCTGTACCGACGGAACTCCCGAAGCTGTCAAAGAACAATTCCCTGATGTCAACATCCTTCACGCAGATGGGAATCTGTTTTGGAACAGAGGAATGTATAGGGCTTGGAGTAGGGCTGCTGAAACGAACGACTATGATTTCTATATGTGGCTGAATGATGATACTACCATTTATCCGGATGCATTAAGCGTTTTATTACAAACATCAAATGCTTATAAGGATAAGTGTATTATTGTAGGAAAGACCTGTGCCGTAGGAAATCAGGCTATTATCACTTATGGTGGAAGAACGGAGAAGAAAGGATTAATGCATCCATCGGATAAAACACAACAGTGCGATTTCTTTAACGGTAATATTGTATTGTTCCCTAAAAGCGTTCTCGAAAAAGTTGGAATGAACGATTATCGTTTCCGTCATGCTTTAGGGGATTTTGATTATGGCATGCGTGCAAGGAAATTGGGAGTACAGTCGGTCGTTGCTCCGGGTATTTTGGGAGAGTGTGACGAACATGATTCATTGCCCGTATGGTGCAATCCGAAGAAACCTTTCAATAAGCGGTGGAAAGCTTTTCGTTCACCATTAGGACACAACCCCGAAGAGTTTTTCATTTACGAAAACCGCCACCACGGGATTGTGATGGCGTGTTTCCACTATTTCACCAATCATCTACGGGTAATGTGTCCGTGGATATGGAGAAAGGATTAATTAGGTTTTAGTTCTCCATAAATAAAAATAGTTATCAAGACATTAAAAAAATCAACCTATATGTTTTTTTCAATCAACCCGATGTTTTTTAAAATCAACCTATATGTTTTTTAAAAACATAAGGGTGATTGAAAACAAACATTAAGGTGTTTTTTTAAAAACATCGGGTGCGGCATTTGTGACACTTGTGACACCTACTTT
>ERZ791808.323-NODE-323-length-60838-cov-44.881464_pt1 | contig 60838 bp, 48 predicted proteins | sample MGYA00510305_ERZ791808 | MGnify/ENA primary metagenome ERZ791808 (study PRJEB30046, sample SAMN00792024) | human gut metagenome | study: EMG produced TPA metagenomics assembly of the A metagenome-wide association study of gut microbiota in type 2... | reverse complement strand
TCTTCTAAGAAGAAAGGGCGAAGTTTGCTAAAAATTTTACCCCATCATTCCGAAATGGGGTAAACATAACTATTTGTTTACAACTCTTTTGAGATCTTGTTTATAATCCGCGCGTTGGCTTCATTGATGGTTGCTACGTCTAATGACTGCAAGTAAATCTGTGTGGTCTTATAGGAGTTGTGGCCCATACCCTGGCTGATGGTGGCTATCGGGATGTTCATGTGCAAGGCTACGCTTGCCCATGTGTGGCGTGCCACATAGGTAGTGAGCGGTATCTTCAAGCCTACCTTCTCACCGATTTTCTTCAGGTTGTAGTTGGTGTTGTGCTCCACCTTGCGGTATGCCGTGTATGGAGAGGATTCCTTGCCTGTCAGGATGGGTAGCAGGTAAGGGGAGTCCTTCGTTTGTTTGGCGTACTTGTCGATGATGGTTTGCATTGGCTTCATCCACTCGACATTGAGGTTTTGGTGGGTCTTGCGACGGTTGTAGTTCACCATACTACATTTCAAGTCTGTCTTTTTCAGGAACGCCATATCCACGAATGCCATACCACGCAGATAGAAGCTGAGCAGGAACAGGTCTCGTGCCTTGTCAAGAGAGGAATCTGTTGGCAAGTCCAGGTTTTCTATCTTGCGAATATCCTTTACAGAGATGGCTCGTTTGGCAGTTCTCACGTTAGCGGTCTGCACATGAGCAAAGATATCATTGGCTGGCGCATGGCCTGTTTCTACTGCCTTGTTGTAGAATGTGCGCAGGGTTCGCAGATAGAAGGACACGGTGTTTTGTCCGACACCTCTATTCCATAGCCATGCCTGATACATTTCCATCATCTCGCTGGTCATCTGGGAGAAGGTGAGGTCTTCGTGATGACGAAACTCCATAAATCTGTTGGCAGTACTGACATAGTTGCTCTTGGTGCCAATGCACTGCATCTGCTCTTTCTTGGCTATCTGTTGGCGGAAGAAGGTAAAGACGCTCTGGCAGAGTGGCAGCTGCTGTATCTCTTTGTCTATGTCGTCAATGGTATAAGGGTTGCCCTCGGCATCCTTATCACGGATGATACGCTGCATCTGCTTCATCTCCCAATCTATCTGTGACTGGATGAGCTGCAGATGCGCCTGTCTGCAGTTGCGGTTAGAAACTATGATAGCCGACTTCTTGTCGTTCCACTCGTCCGGAAAGACATGATAGTCGGTGCTGATCCAGCGCAGGCTGCGCTGGTGAATGAGGTGATAATACAATGTGCCTTCCTTTCCTGGACCGAGGATGCTCTGAATTTTACTTTTACTGTTGCCATAATACTAACTTTTTTATTTGTAATTCATGTTGCTTTTGGGTAATTTACACCTTATTATATATGTAAGCAACATTATGGCAACGAATGTGTTTGGAAAAGGAATCAGAATTTGATTATACATATTTCTCCATCAACACAAAGGTGATGAATCCCAGGAGAAGAGCGTAAGTGGCTTGCTTCTGAAAGCCATGGGCATGGGTTTCTGGAATCATCTCATCGCTCGTTACATAAAGCATGGCACCACCGGCAAAGCCCAACATCACGGGGAGGAAGGTGGAAGAGGCTGAACCCAAACCGAAACCCAACAGAATACCTACCACTTCGAGCAGGGCGATGAAGATGGAAATGAAAATGGTGCGGACTGCTGTAACACCAGCCATCATCAAAGGAGCAATAATCACCATACCCTCGGGGATGTTCTGCAGGGCGATACCGAAGGATACCCCCCACTCCGTTGCTCCCTCTGCCGAACAGACACTCACTCCAGCAGCCATGCCTTCGGGCAGTTTATGTAGGGCTATCGCCATCACAAAGAGCATCACATGACTGAGCCTGACATTGTTGCGATGCTCCTCGGGGTCTAGTCCCGTGATATGATGAAGATGGGGAGTTACCAGGTCTAGCACATTCAGGAACAGGGCTCCTGCCATCACGCCGATTACTACCAGCCACCAAAGACTGGTCTGCTCGAAGGCTGGCACTATCAGTCCCAACGTGGAAGCTGCCAGCATGATTCCGGCACAATATCCCAATACGGCATCGTTCCATTTATGAGGCAACTCCTTGACGAAGAAACCAAGAATGGCACCTATAATCGTGGCACCACAAAGTCCGGCAGCACTAATTAATACGTTTGTCATAATCAATAAAATATATCGAAGTTATCCAGTTAAACACATGAAGATGCAGATACATCATAGAAGAAAAAAAGCATGAACAACCCTCACAGTCATCCATGCCCATCTATTTCGTATCTGATCTATTCAGTTATTACTAATTATGTTTTGTTATGGTGAAATTGATGTTTTCCAATTTCATATCATCATTCCTATTTCAACTTCTTATAACCATAAGCTGCGTTATTGCCCAACTGCTCTTCGATGCGGATAAGCTGGTTGTACTTAGCCATACGGTCGGTACGGCTCATAGAACCCGTCTTAATCTGACCGGAGTTTGTTGCTACGGCAATATCAGCAATTGTTGTATCCTCGGTTTCACCAGAACGATGGGAAGTAACGGTGGTGTAACCATGGCGATGAGCCATCTCGATAGCATCCAGTGTCTCGGTGAGAGAACCAATCTGGTTCACCTTGATGAGGATAGAGTTGGCAGCACCCATCTTGATGCCCTTCTCCAGGAACTTCACGTTGGTAACAAAGAGGTCGTCACCTACCAACTGGCAACGATCGCCGATGGCAGCAGTCAACTTTACCCAGTTGTCCCAATCGTTCTCGTCAAGGCCATCCTCGATTGAATCGATAGGATATTTGGTAATCAGTTCTTCCAGGAACTTGATCTGCTCAGCAGCAGTCAGTTTCTTGCCATTAGGATCCTTCTTCTTACCATCCTTCAACTGACGATAATCGTAGTACCACTCACCATTTTCCTGAACGGCAAACTCGCTGGCAGCACAGTCCATGGCAATCTTCACATCCTTTCCTGGCTCATAACCAGCATTCTTGATAGCCTGACAGATACTGTCGAGCGCATCCTCAATACCATCGAGTGCAGGAGCAAAACCGCCCTCATCACCTACGGCAGTAGAAAGACCGCGACTCTTCAGGAGCTTAGCCAAGGCATGGAACACCTCAGCACCCATACGGATAGCCTCCTTCTCGGAAGGAGCACCCACAGGACGGATCATAAATTCCTGGAAGGCGATAGGCGCATCAGAGTGAGCACCACCATTGATGATATTCATCATAGGAACAGGAAGAGTGTAAGTATTGCAACCGCCAATGTAGCGATACAATGGGATGTGGAGATACTCAGCAGCAGCATGAGCCACAGCCAGAGAAACACCGAGGATGGCATTGGCACCCAGATTAGACTTGGTCTTGGTACCGTCGAGCTCCAACATCTTATAATCGATGGCACGCTGCTCCAAGGCAGAAAAGCCACCCAAAGCCGGACCAATCACCTGATTCACATTCTCCACGGCCTTCAAGACACCCTTGCCGCCATAGCGGTTCTTGTCGCCATCACGAAGTTCCAAAGCCTCGTTCTCACCAGTGGATGCACCAGAAGGAACCGATGCACGACCTACGACACCTGACTTCAATGAAACTTCAACCTCTACTGTAGGATTGCCACGAGAATCCAAGATTTCTCTTGCATGAACATTTTCAATAATCATAATACTATAATTCCTTTAATTACGTAAAACATTTTTTATTTCTGAGTGCAAATTTAGCTATTATCTGGCAAACCACCAAATTTCGGGCATCATCAGAAGTAGGTATTCGCACCAAAATACCTACTTATAGGTAAGAAGAAAAGGCATGGAATATTCCTTTAAGGCCTCTTTACTTTTTCATCATTTTCCCGATAATCTCCTCAAAATCTTCCTTCTGCATGGCGCCCATCTGCATATTGGGATTGCCCTTCAGCGGGATGAAGAGGAAAGTAGGAATGCTGCGGATGCCGAAGACGGAAGCCAGCTCGGGTTCCTGGTCGATATCCACCTTATAGAAATCTATCTTGCCGGCATATTTCCCGGCAAGAGATTCTACCATGGGAGCCATCATCTTGCAAGGACCACACCAGGTGGTATAGAAATCGATGACGGCAGGACGGGAACCGGCGAATACCCATTCATCCGGATGAGCCTCGTAATCCATAATCTTTTTTCTGAAATCAGATGTGGTGAGATATTGCACCTTGGCAGTTTCAGTTTTCTCAGACTTCCCTACAGTCGTTTGAGGAGAAACATCAGGTGCTTTCCTGTTCTGAGAACAAGAAACAAGAAATGGTAGAAATAAAATAGCCGCTAATATGATTTTCCTCATAGTTTTTCGTTGTTTTAATTTGAGAAGGTATGCCATTAGTCTATAACACACCCTCTTATTACAATTAATCACTAATAAATAATCACTATTCACTAATCACTACTCCTAATCCTTTAAAGAATAAGTAACGGTAGTAACAACCCTTACCTTTTTAATATATGGGGTATTGGAATCGCGGTCTTCGATAGAGAACTGGCCCTGGTCGGCATTCATAATCTTGTCTATCTTACTCTTGCTGTTCTCAGCAAACTGGGTAGCAGTCTGCTCAGCATTCTCTATCGCCTCCTGCATCATCTTAGGTTTCATCTGACGGAAGGCAACATACTCATACTTCACCGGATTCTCGTAACCACCATCCACAATGGCAACCCCCTTCTGAAGCAGATCACCCTGACGGGCAATGATACTGCGGACCAGTTTCACATTCTTCGATGTAACCGTGATGATGGAAGTAATGTTATAACGATACCCCTGGCGGTTTTCGCCATACCGTTCAGCATTGAGGTCGATGACCACAGGCGCATTCACATTGATTTCATTAGCCTTAACGCCATTCTCCACCAGGAAGTTTCTGATGGTTCTCGTGGTGGCATTGATTTTTTGATAGAGTTCAGGCAGGTCATTGCCTATTTCCTTGGAAACGATAGGCCACGTCACCTTATCAGCCTCCACCTCCTTTTCGGCAAGGCCTTTCACTACAACCTTTCGGTCTTTACTAATCACACTTTCAAGTCCCGACTTGATACAGAATCCAAGCATGATGATGCCGATGGTTAAAATCACGGCTTGCTTAATACCAGAATTGATGTTCATAATTAGTCCTCCATTATTAAGTTGTTAAAATTGAGTTTCCATTCTATCTCAGATTGAGTTGCAATTTGAGTTTTCAAAGATACAATAAAAATATAGAAAAACGACACTTTATAATGATAAAATATGCTAAAACAGCCCATATCAACCCATAAGCACCATTTTTCTGCCTGTTTTTTTTGCATATATAACAAAAAAGCCTTAACTTTGCCTATTGAATATTTCTAACCCAAAAACAATAAAATGGATTACAACATGATTGGGACCGCATGGTCGTTACTGCCTCCTATCGTCGCCATCGCTCTGGCGCTGAAGACAAAGGAGGTCTATTCTTCTCTTTTTATCGGTATCATACTGGGTGCCGTTCAATATTGCATTTCGATGGGAACAGGTTTCGACGGATTCCTCGTTCACCTGACAAACCACACTGTAGGTGAAGGCGATGATGCCAAGGCATACGGTTTGATACATTGCCTTTCTGACCCATGGAACGTGGGCATTCTAGTATTCCTGGTGGTATTAGGCTGCATCGTTTCATTGATGAACAAGGCGGGTGGTTCGGCTGCTTTCGGCCGTTGGGCTTCCAAGCACGTACACTCGAAGGTTGGCGTACAGATTGCCACCATTCTGCTCGGCATTCTGATATTCATCGATGATTACTTCAACTGCCTTACCGTGGGTTCGGTGATGCGCCCTATCGCAGTGCGCAATGGTGTTACCAAGGAGAAGCTGGCTTATCTCATCGACTCCACTGCAGCACCGGTCTGCATCATCTCCCCTATCTCGAGTTGGGCAGCTGCGGTATCGGGCTTCGTATCGGGCAGAGAGAACGGACTGGCGCTTTTCTGCAAGGCGATACCTTTTAATTTCTACGCATTCTTTACCATCCTCTTTATGTTTGGCATCGTGATACTGGGCTTCGACTTCAAGGCGATGAGCAAGTATGATGCGAGACTGAAGGAATGGTACGAACGAACCAATGGCGGGAAACTCGATGAGGTGAGCGATACCAAACTGCAGATTGTTGAGCACGGTGTGGGAGCCAAACAGGAAGAGGATTCCAAGAACAAGGGAACCGTGAGCGACCTGGTGATACCAATCATCATGCTGATTATCTTCTGCATGGCGGGCATGGTATATTCGGGCGGATTCTTCGATGCCGATAATGCCAACTATCTCAACTTTGTGGATTCCTTTGCTGCGAGCAATGCCTCTGTAGGCTTGGTAATCGGTTCATTGGCAGCCCTGATTCTTACCATCATGATGTTTACCATTCGCAAGACCTTGCCTTTCGATGAGGCGATGAGTAGTCTCATCAAGGGTTTTGAGGCGATGGTGCCAGCCATTCTGATTCTTACTTTGGCATGGACGCTGAAGAGTATGACCGACTCGCTGGGTGCGGCAGAATATGTATCATCGGTTGTAGCGAGCAGTGCATCAGAACTTCAGATGCTTCTTCCGGGCATCATCTTCCTGGTAGCAGGCTTCCTGGCATTTGCAACGGGCACCTCCTGGGGAACCTTCGGTATTCTGATTCCTATCTGCATCGCCGTATTCCCTGGTGCAGATCCTTTGCGCATCATCTCTATCTCGGCATGTATGGCTGGAGCGGTATGTGGCGACCATATCTCTCCTATCAGCGATACTACCATCATGGCGAGTGCGGGAGCGGAATGCAAGCATGTGCATCATGTATCATCACAGTTGCCTTACGCCTTGACTGTGGCTACCGTCAGTTTCCTCACCTTCGTTGTAGCGGGATTCACTCATACGCTGGGTATGGTAACGAGTGCCATTATCTCGTGGATCTTCGGTGTTGCCATGCTCGGTTTTGCTTTATTTTATTTAAATAAGCGCCAAAAAGTTAAATAGTTCTTAATTTATTTGTATATTTGAAATATTTTCAATATCTTTGCACAAAATTTAATAAAGAACATATTAACATTATAAAAAATAGACATTATGAAGGAATTAAAAGGAACAAAAACAGAGAAGAACCTCCAGGAGGCATTCGCTGGTGAGTCACAGGCTCGTAACAAATATACCTATTTTGCAAGCAAGGCAAAGAAGGACGGTTTTGTACAGATAGCCAACATCTTTGAGGAGACAGCTGCTAACGAGAAGGAGCACGCTAAGTTGTGGTTCAAGTATCTGGAGGGCGGTGCTATCCAGGATACAGAGAAGAACCTGGAGGCTGCTGCGAATGGTGAGCACGATGAATGGACAGACATGTATCCTCGTATGGCGAAAGAGGCTCGCGAAGAAGGTTTCGAGGAGATTGCAGCTAAGTTTGAGATGGTTGCTGAAATCGAGAAGCACCACGAGGAGCGTTATCGTAAGCTTTTGAAGAACGTACAGGACAAGCTCGTCTTCTCTCGTGACGGCGACTGCATCTGGCAGTGCTCTAACTGCGGACATATCGTAGTAGGCAAGCAGGCTCCTGAGGTTTGCCCAGTCTGCAACCACCCACAGAGCTACTTCCAGATTGAAGCACAGAATTACTAATTCTTGCTTGAGACGAAAATATCTAACAGAACATATATAAATAAGAGAGGGTGTGTCATGGCTTTATGATACACCCTCTTTTTTATGATTTAGCTTGAACCATTTCCAACATGATTTCTATCAACCTTGGAACACCATACTGTTCTATCTCGTCCTCTTTCACCCAGATATAATCATCAGGGAGCAGGGGGCGGGTTTCTGTTTCCTGCAGATAGAAGTCGGCAAGGAGGATGCGATGGGTAAGTACATGCTTCACATCCTTAGCCAGGAGAAGAGGACTATGGACAAAGGCAGGCAGTTGCAAAGCATCAGATGCGTTATATGGTTCCCACAATCCTTGCCAGATATCACCCTCACCGCGACGATGGATAGCCACATCGCCTTTACACCTTATATATATATAGGAGAGATGGCGCGTTTTCACCTTCAGTGTCTTGTTCTTCACCGGCAACTCCTCTACCCTTCCTGTTCTCAAAGCCTCACAGGTTTCGGCAAGCGGACAGACAAGACACTTCGGAGATTGGGGAGTACACTGGATAGCTCCGAAATCCATCATGCCCTGGTTATAGGCAGCAACAAGCGATAATGCAATATCAGAAAGTTGCTGAGCAGACGAAGCAGGCAAGAGTGATTGAGCCAACGCAGCAAACTCTTTTTTCCCCTGCGTTGAGTTGATAGGAGTATCTATTCCGAAGTAGCGTGAAAGAACCCGATACACATTGCCATCTACTACAGCCGCCGGAATGTCGAAAGCGAAAGAACCAATGGCAGCAGCGGTATAATCGCCAACACCTTTCAGGGCTTTGATACCTTCAAGCGTATCAGGGAAATAACCGAGCACCACAATCTGTTTGGCAGCAGTATGAAGGTTGCGGGCTCGTGAATAATACCCCAAGCCCTGCCAGAGTTTCAAGACATCATCCTCGCGGGCTGCAGCCAAATCTTCAACCTTGGGATAGGTCTTCATGAACCGCTCCCAATATTCCCACCCCTGTGCGATGCGGGTTTGCTGAAGGATGATTTCGCTCAGCCAGATGGCATAAGGATCCTTGGTTTCGCGCCAAGGCAAATCCCTACCATACTCACGAAACCAACGGATAATGACAGCCGAAAAACTATTCATAAAATTCAATGTTCAAATCTCAATGTTCAAAGTAATTACTGTTCCGGATATTGCTCATAAATCTTCAGTCCGAACTCATTCGCCAAGGCATAGGCATGCTCCATGATATCGGCGAGGATATGCTCGTAATTTACCCATACCTTATCCTTGATGAAGAAATAGAACTCGATAGGAAGACCGCATTGTGTGGCTTCCATGTGACGCACCATCAACGTGAGATCAGTATTAACCTCCGGACGCTGGCGCAGATACTTCTCCATGAATTTACGGTAAAGCTGGAGATTGGTAGGGGCAAGGGCTGCAGGATTCTTTAAATCCTCAATATCCTTCCCTTCTTGTATATCTTTATCTATCGCCTTCTGCAACGACTCCTTCAACTTAAACGAATCTTCGGTGGCGAAATGCTTGGCAAGCAGAGTGCATTTTAATGTCTCGTCTACCAGACGGACACTGCGGAAATCGAAGTAAACCACGCGCTTCACTCTTCGTCCACCACTCTTCTGCATACCAATCCAGTTCTGAAACGAACCATTCACCAGGGTAATAGGCGAAATGGTAACGATGGTGTTATCAAAGTTGCGCACCTTCACGGTCGTGAGTGACATATCCTCAACGATACCATTGGCATCTACCGACTTCACCGTAATCCAGTCGCCTTTATGCAACATATCATTGCTGGTAAGACGCACACCAGCCACCAATCCCGTGATGGTATCCTTAAAGACCAGCATCAGGACAGCCGAGGTAGCACCCAAACCGGCAAAGAGAGTCATCGGGTTCTTGCCCAACAGGATGGCAACTACCACCACAGCAGCCACGAAGAGCATCAATACCCTGAGAACACCGCAGAAAGTATGGAAATACTGCTGAGCCGACGAGCGTCGCTCCTGAGAATCCTCCAGTCCTTTGAAAGACCCGATAAAGACCAGAGCCGTACGCACCGACATCACCACGATATAAATGCCCGTAGCCCGCTCCAATATCTCCTTGAATATCGGATATTCCAGATAAATCAGTGGCATGAGCGACCATATCACCACAGCCGGCACAATATGGCAAGCCGAGGTGAGCACCTTCTTGTTCAGCAGCACATCATCCCAAGTGATGTCCGTCTTATCAGTAATCTTACTGATGAGCGGAACTAGTATCTTGCGACAAAGAAAATCGCTCAGTATCGCCAAGAGAATGGCAGTAATGGTGAGCAAGATATGGCGCAGCATGGGCACAAAATCACCGGTGACTCCTGCCCATGTAATCATTTCATCTACAAACTTACGAATTTCCTCCATAAAACTATTAACTATCAACTATAAACTATCAACTAACGCTCACGGTTGGCAGAGCAAAGTACATACTTTATCTGCAAAGTGTCTGGCATTATTGCCATGCATGATACCATTGTTGATGATTGCGAAACAGAGTTCATGACCATTGGCTGCGGTACAGTAACCCGCCAATGAGATGATGCCCGTCAGCGTACCCGTCTTCGCTTTCACATTGCCATGCACAAAACTGTTCTTCATACGCTTCTTCAATGTACCATCTACCCCACCGATAGGCAGCGAATGCTTCAGATGGTCCATGATATTACCGTTGAGATAAGCATAACGCAGCAGTTTCACCTCCAGTTCGGCACTGAGATAATTATAGAGCGAAAGTCCCGAGCCGTCAGCCAGTTTATATCTTGCCGGATTGAGTCCTATCTTACGGATAAGCTGTCTTTCCACATTTCGGGCACTCTTGGCACTCGCCCATTTATTGCCCGTAGAAGCCGCAATCTGATAATACATGCTCTCGGCATAGAGATTATCACTCTCCTTCATCATCTTGTGCAGAATCTGATCCATCGTATGGAATCGGGTACAGACCGTAAAGGCACTCGCAGGGCAAGTCTTCTCTGAAGCCCCAAAGCAGGAATATTCGATGCCTTCCTCACGGAGCTTGGCAAGAAACTTATCCATAAAGATGTCCTTGCGCTGGAATACCAGTGGCGAAAGCACCGGATTGTCATCATCCCAGCACCAGCCTTCACCCAACAGGTCGGCATCCTTCAAAGAGCGGTCGGCATAGATGCTGCCACGGATGGTGTCAACACCCATTTCCTTCAGACTATTGACAAATGCCGACATATCATCGCTGTTGAAACGGGGATCCATACCGCCTATACAATAGACATCACCCGTCAATACTCCATTCTCAATGGTACCGGTATATTTCAGAGAGGTCTTAAACTGATAAGAACCACCCAACTTATCGAGCGCCGTAATGGCAGTCAGGAGCTTCATCGTACTTGCCGGACGCATCAGCTGTCGTTCATTTCTCTGATAGATACAAGAGTCAGCAGACAGGTCCCAGACCATCAGTCCTACCTGTGATGTTTCGAACATCTTGCTCTCAAGGAGTTTATCAATACCCACCTTCACCGATTCGGGCCAAGGCAATTTCTGCGCCAGCGTATCCGCTGCTAGGGAGTCAACGAGTGTAGAGTCGGAAACATCCTCCTCATCAACCGTTTCTATTCCCTCATCTTCAATCACATTCTGGGCCTGCACCGGTACGGATATCCATACCATCATCAGACCCAACATCATATATATTATCTTTTTCATCACAATCAGTTCACCGGAACATAAAAGAAATTATTTATTTTTGATTCTCTCCATAAATGCCTCTTCATTATCCGGCTGAACGGTCACAATATTATTATGCCCGTATTCGATGACCACACAATGATCCAAACCGAAGAAAGTCTTGGCGATGTGTACATCAGTGACATCACATAGCGGCACATTTCTGTTGGAAGAGAACCTGCCCTCATTAATGATAAGATATTCCATCTCCTCATCCAGGTCTATCGGTTTTACCATCTTGAAGGTATAGGTTGTATTCAGTATGCGCTCTATCATGCCCACGATGATGATAGCCACAAAGATGCCGATGATAGCCAGTTTGACCCAGAAGAAGTAGAGAGCCAGGATTGCGAACACCGCCACACCGATACGTGCCGTCAGCGTAAAGCGCTTATGAAAAGTTCTATTTGTCATAACTTTGATTTATTACCTTATAATAAAGTCGTTTTTGCGACCATTTGATAGTCTAAAAGACTATATAACCTTAAATTTCGCTGCAAAATTACAAAAAATCCCTCTCTTATTACTCATTTTAAAGATTAATTATTACTTTTGCAACGAATTAAGAATTAATTCTGAGAGAATGGGGCTGTTTTATAGATAAAAACACCTGTTCTTAAAATTGAAATTAGATAAGAATAAACTCAATGGTTTATAAGTATGATTTTCTGATTATCGGCTCAGGAGTTGCCGGTATGAGTTACGCCCTGAAAGTAGCCAGAGCGCATAAAGGTAAGGTGTGTATGATTTGCAAGACCTCGCTCGACGAGGCTAACACGTCATTCGCACAAGGTGGTGTGGCGTCAGTTACCAACTTGGAAGTGGATAACTTCGACAAGCACATACAGGATACAATGATTGCTGGTGATTATATCAGCGATTATAAAGCAGTGAAGCAGGTTGTCACCATGGCACCGGAGCAGATTCAAGAGCTCGTGCAGTGGGGCGTCAACTTCGATAAGCAGCAGGACGGCAAGTTCGACCTACACCGTGAGGGCGGTCACAGCGAGTTCCGCATCCTTCATCATGCCGATGATACGGGTGCAGAAATCCAGCGCGGTCTGATGGAGGCTGTGCGCAACTGTCCGGATATCGATATCAAGGAAAATCATTTCGCCGTGGAGATTATCACTCAGCACCACTTGGGTGCCCGTGTTACTCGCCGCACTCCTTATATCAACTGTTACGGTGCATACGTATTGAATCCTGATACCCAGAAGGTGGATACCTATCTGAGCAAAGTAACCGTGATGTGTACCGGCGGATGTGGTGCCGTTTATCAGACTACCACCAACCCTGTCATCGCTACGGGTGATGGCGAGGCGATGGTTTATCGTGCCAAGGGTACCGTGGCCGACATGGAGTTCGTTCAGTTCCACCCTACAGCCCTCTATCATCCAGGCGAGACTCATCCAGCCTTCCTCATCACCGAGGCGATGCGTGGATACGGTGGCATCTTGCGTCTGCCTAACGGCGAGAGCTTCATGGAGAAATATGATGAGCGCCTGAGTTTGGCTCCTCGCGACATCGTGGCTCGTGCCATCGATAAGGAGATGAAGATTCACGGATTGGATCATGTCTGCCTGGATGTAACCCATAAGAATCCGGAGGAGACCAAGCGTCACTTCCCTAACATCTATGCCAAGTGTCTCAGCATCGGCATCGACATCACCAAGGATTATATCCCAGTTCGTCCTGCCGCTCACTACATGTGTGGTGGTATCAAGGTAGATTTGAACGGCTGCTCCAGCATCAACCGTCTCTATGCTCTCGGCGAGTGTTCATGCACCGGTCTGCATGGCGGTAACCGTCTTGCCAGCAACTCGCTCATAGAGGCTGTGGTTTATGCCGAGACTGCTGCCAAGCACAGTATTGAACATGTAGATGAGTACGACTTCAATGAGAAGGTACCAGCATGGAACGATGAAGGTACTTTGACCAACGAAGAGAAGGTGCTGATTACACAGAGCGTGAAAGAGGTTGGCGAATGCATGAGCAACTATGTAGGCATCGTGCGCAGTGACCTCCGTCTGAAGCGAGCATGGGACCGTCTCGATCTTCTCTACGAAGAGACCGAGAATCTCTTCAAGCGTGTAAAGGTAAGCAAGGAACTCTGCGAGCTCCGCAACATGATTAACGTGGGCTATCTCATCACCCGCATGGCGATAGAGCGCAAGGAGAGCCGTGGTCTCCACTATACCATCGACTACCCTGTTCATGCTTACGACAAGGAGTAATCAAGAATTATCAGAATATTAAAAAGCTCGGATGCTTGTGATACATCCGAGCTTTTTTTATTTTCAAGAATTTGAGAATTAGAGAATTTTTCTTTCTACCTATTGGTTCTGGTGAATTTTCTTTTTATCTCGTCAGCGAGAACTTGATGCTCAGACCGAAATCCTGCGTTGTGGTAGGATAACTGCTGCTCGACAGGAGCGGTGTGTTAGTCTGACGGTCATAATAGAAACTCATGGTAAGGAGTTTGCTGAAGGTATAATCGGCAGAGAAACTCAGTTTCAGAGCATTGTTGCCGCTGCTGGCACTGCTTACCATTGAGGCAATATCACGAACGATGGCTGCCTGCTTGCGGAAACTGAAGTCAAGACGAAGATTCAGGTCATGGTTGGTTCCATTCTGAACCGTCTTGGTGGTTGTCGCATTCTTGTTGGCTGCATTCTTGTTGCTGCCCTTCGACTTGGAACGGGAGGCCTTGGCGCCCCAGCCGAAAACATCGAAGTTGTTAATGCGGTAACCCATACCGATTACCCAGTCCTTACTCAATGCCTCGTTCAGCTGCACACTCGTCATACTGAGGTTCAACACACGGGTCTGGCGATATTCTGCCTTCACCGTCATATTATTGTTGAATGTGACATCCATACCCAATAATGGCGAGAACGACTCGTTGATACTTACCTGCGAAATGTTGAACATGCTGCTTGGAGATGGATTGCCCGTAGTGGCATCACTCACGAAGCCGAGACCGTTCATATACTCCTGGAAGGTGCTGTAACTGTTATAGCTGCCAACCGCAAAGACGCTTTTGTAAGAGTGGTTGATGTTGATACTCTTGAAGTGCTCGTTGAACCAAGGCAGACGTCCCAGTCCACTATAACGGATGGTCCAGTTTGGCAACATCCGGCTCAATGCCGGGAATACCGAGAGCGAATTGCCGCCCATCGAGGTATAAGCCTTGAGGAAGGCAGGAATCATGACATCGCTGCTATACTGGTTAACCGGCGTGCGGGAAGCATCAAACTTGCCGCCAGCCAGAGCCGAACCAGCCGGATAAACAGTTCCGGCATACTGCGCCTCTACCCTATCTCTGAAACCAGCTAGCGAGTTGACAAACTTCTCGAAGGTCTTGCTGCGATACCCCGAATTGGCATTGCCCATTCCCTCGAAAGCCGAACCCAGCGAGATGGTAGTCATCTGGAAGGCTCCACTCTGGGTGGTTGGCGTTCCTTCATACATATACTGTATGCTCTTCTGCGTGGTCTTTGTGCGTGTGGCAGAGAGATCTATCTTGAAATCCTTGACAGGCTCCAGGGTGGCACGCAACGTAAGATTATCCGTTCTGCTGGTAGTAGCAGGTGTTGCGATACTGTCGTTGCAGAGCAGCCAGTCGTTGTTTCTAGCCTTCCCGATATAATCGTCGCCAACCATACCGAAGGCGAAGTCAAGACCCGGTGCCATCTGTCCCACCTTCTTCTGTCCGAAGGCATCACCCACACTAGGCAAGAAGCCCGGCAGGGTGAGCTGATAGCTGCTGCGATAGTTGATGCTTACGTTGCGCACCATCATTGCCAGACGACTAGCCAATTGCAATCCCTTATACCATTTCTTATCATCAAGCGGTTCCTTAGCCAGTACGGAGAGTTTCACCTTCATGGCAGTATCTACCTTTGAGATGATTCTGATCTGGTTATTATCCACCTTTTTATATTTAAGCGGGAACACTTTGCCGTCTTCCGTCTTGGCATTCACAATCAGTCGCTTGGTATTCTTACCGTGGCGTATCTTGAATGTAGTATCAGGCAGGAGGGTGATTTCCCGTTCGAAGGCACGCTTGTTCTTAGGCAGCGCCTTCTTCGGATCAGCCGCCAGTTCCTTTGCTTCCTGCTTCTTTTTCTTTTTTTCCAGCTTCTTGCGCTGCATCTGTGCCCTACTCTGGGTACGGTCAAACTTATCGTTTACCTTCTTCAGGAAAGGCACATGGTTGTAGAGTTTCACCAGGTTGAAGTTTCCGTTCAATGTCAGTTCGCGCTGGGTATTGATGGTGTTTCCATACGAGTTGCCCTCCTCATCCTCTGTACCGCGCTCCCAAGAATAGTTGGCATTGTAAGAGGCATCGCTGTTCACCCAGTCGAAGACAGGCAGCAGATTGAGAGGCGCCTTGTAGGATGCCTGGAAATTCTGACTGTAGTCGAGCGGTGCACCCCAGTGGCGGATGCTGGTCCATACAGAATCCTTCCAGGCATGATACTGGTCGGCATAAAGATCCTTGTTGACCGGTGTATATGGTTCCTCTATCTGTGCATGGGTAGCACTCTGGAAGTTCATGTGCAGGTTCTTGGTCAGATCCCAGTTGATGGAGAACTCACGGTTCCAGAGGAACTGCTCACTAAAGGTGAGCGGCAACTTGGAGTCTACTCCGGCAGCTCCACTCATCAGGGTTTCCATATCGCGCTCCTGCAACTCGTAGTAGTCGCGCGTCATCTCGGTATTGAAGGCAATGTTCTGCGGCAGCCAGTTCAGTCCGAAACGTTTCAGAATGTCGAGCCACTTACTCTTGTTCTTCAGTCCTTTGAATGGTTCCCAAGCCTTATAAACCGGGCTCCACGAATAATCCAAGGCTCCGCGCCAGTTGTCCTTGCGCTCATACATCGTCGTTTCACCCGTTGTATACTGATGCTGATGACTGTAGGTGAATGAGAAGTTAGCTGGATCGTATGGCATCGGATGGCGCTTGGTAGCGATACCCACCCGGGCATTCGAGATAGAGAAGTTGGTCTGCGTAATCTTGGTGGCAGCGATATTCTCGATAGAATCGCGCTCATGCTTGGAGCCGGCGGCATCGAGGGCATCCTTCAACTCCATATCGGTATCCAGCGGATTATACTTAGGAGTGGTCTTCTCCTTGGTAACACTATAATATAAAGGTATGCTCACCTTCGCCTTGTCAGAGAAGAACTTACCCATTTCGAGCGATGTGGTCACACTGTAGGTACCATAATTATCGGTAGTGCGACTTGCCACGCCATCTTCCAGACCGCCGAATCCCTCGCTGATGTATCTGCCGGTGGCATTCACGCTACCCAAATCGGAGAGTTGTACGTTGAGGTTGGCATTGGCTGCCCAACCACCCGAATTATTGTGTTCCTTGAGTCGGAGTTCGTTTATCCATACCTCACCACTCTTGATGTCAGCAGAATTGTTTCTCACACCCAGCATCATGGTCTTCACCTCGCCGAGACTCGGATTACCCACGATGGTAATCTTGTTCTGCGGATGTTCTGCATCCATCATGGAATAAGGAGCGAGATAAGAAGCCACACCCTGTGCCTTCGCCTTGTTGCGGTTTTTCTTCAATGCCGTAAAGACGCTCAGCGGCACATCGAGCATATTCTCCTCAGGCCATACCGCCTTACAGTCGGCAAGCACATAGCGGTTGTAGTTGGAGCGTGGCTCGGTGAGCTTCAGCGGGATTTCATACTCGTAGTAATTATTCTTGTAATCGCTACCCAGACGGATGAAGACTGAGAGATCACCATCCTGCAGACGGGTGGTATTCTGCTCCAATGCATTGGCATGGGCAAACATCTGGATGCGCTTGTACTGGCGCAGATCAAGGGTAGAATTCTTATAAACCGCCTTCGCCTCGCCTGTGCTCATATTCTTGACCACCAGACTCAACGCCTGCTCGTTCGCCTCAACCAACTGAGGCTGACTAGGATCCTGTTCGCGCCTGATACCCGGAGGCAAGACATAGTTGACCGGTGTCTTCTCGCCGTTCTCTTCCAGACTCACGCTGCTTGCGTCGAGGGTTCCGCCACTGGCTGCACTAAGCGGCTGATCATAGGTACGCCACTTGCCCATCACGAGGTCAAAGGTACCGAAACGCAGCACGATAGGTTTCTTGAAACCGGTGAGGAACATACGCATGAAGCGGATGCTGGAGAAATCATTGATGTTGCCCTGACGGCTCTCAAACTCATCGATAGGTATGCGGAACTGATACCAGGTAACGGTAGACTTGGTATTATCACGCCAGGTCTGGCTGTATTCACGCTTATCTACAATATGATTGTTACCTACCACGAGATCTTCCGGACGGATGCTGACACGATACTGGAAGTATTTCTCATATTCGTTGAGGGTATAATCCTGGTTGATATCCTCGACATCCGGCGTTGACTTATAAGAAGTATCATAGCTCTCAGAACGGCTGTCGCTGTCAGGCGAGTTGCCCTGAGGATTGTTGATATACTTATATCGCTGCAAGATAGGAGCACGCATCTCATCCCAGTCGGAACCTCGGAAATAGTGGTAGTCATCACGTGCCGGATCGGCAAAGATGCTGTCGAACACCGCCTGGTTCACCTTGCCCTGAATCTGGTCGAGATAAGCACTCTTGTAGAATTCCTGCTCCTCGGCATCGGTCAGTCCGTTGAAACCCACATCCTGCAAGGCTCTGCTGCCACTGGTAGTAGCAAAGGCATAGGTCACGGTGCTCTGGGTAGGAATCTTACCCCACTGTGTATAGGTGTAGCTCTTGCTGCCATCTACCGGCATACCACTCTCATAGAATTTCTTGCCATCACGCAGGATATCCTCGCTCACCTCGCCCAGATTGATGTAGAAATCACCACCGTAATCGGCAGCATCAGCCTGCTCACGGGAATAGATGAACGGATCGAGCATCCAGAACTCGATATATTCGATGTTTGCCTGCTCGAAATCGTTGGTATCCAGCTTACGCATCATTCCGCCCCAGTTGCGCTGCGGATTCTGCAGGGTTCCGTCAGCCTGCAAATCTGTTACATTGAAGTTGTATGGTCCCGGCTCGCTTGGATAGTAAGCCAGATTGAGTATATTCAGGGTATTGGTAGCTCCCTGATAACTGCTCTGGTCGCGCAATGGGAAGAGTTCCTTGGTATAGACCTCGCGGACATAATGGTTACTCAACTGCTTGAGGTCGCCCTTGATATGTCCAGGAGTGAGCGAACTTCCACGGCGGGTGAACAGCGGATCGATGGTATACCAGGCAAGGAGCGAACGGTGGAAACCGCTACTCAGACCGGTCTTGTCACTGTAATCGTCCTTGAAATTGAGCGAAGGCACACTGGATATAAACCAGGAGGTAGGAGTCGTTACATCGATGGTGGTCTTCGTACCCTCGAAGTCATCGATATAAGATGCATTGTCCTGGGTGCCACCTGCCTCACCGGCAATGAGCTGGGCAAATTCTCCTGTAAAGGATATCTGCGATGGCTGGGTGAGGTGCAGGAATGGTATCTTGTCAAGCACATTGGTGAGCCACTGACTCTCCTTGCGCCAGTTGAGATTGATGCCCCAAAGGGTGTTCTTCAACGGTTCGGAGCCCATGGATACCTTGGTAGTAAGCGCCTGTTCTGAGAGGTGCTGAATAGTACCGCTCAACTGGAAGTTCTTGGTAAAATCATACTCCCAGTTCAGTCCGAACATCGTTTTTCGGGTTTGTCCGAAATCGGTATTACTCTCCAGAGAAACGTTGACAGCCGTACCGGCATCGATGATGCTCTGGTTCAGGATGGTCACCTCACCGGCACTGTAATCTACCGAATAGTCGGTGCCCTCTTTCAGGGTGATACCGCCTGCCGTAACGACCACCGAGCCCTGTGGCACATTGTAGGCATCGAGCGAGATGACATTGGCTGCAGAGCCCTTAAACTGTCCCGCAATCTGATACTTGTTCTTCTCGGCTATCTGCTTGGCTACGGTCTTCGTACTGTCATAGAGTTCGGTAAAGGCATACTTTTCTGCCTTGTCGGCAGCCACGCCCCGCTTGACCAGATAATCACGCATATAACTGCCGAAAGGCTCTACCTTCGGAATGAACACGCGTCCGTTAGAGATGGTATAGCCTTCTACATAATCGAAATATCCATTGCTGTGTGCCTTGTTGTTGTTATCCAGACGGTCGGCGCCCAGCACACGGATGATAGGCTGCTCCTTCACCTGCTGCTCAGGGATATAACTGAGATATACGCCGGTGGTATCGCTCTGGTATTTCACATCCAGGCGGAACTTCTCCTTCTCTACGGTAGAAGCCAGATAATAAACGTTCTTCATCATCAGCCCCCAGTTGCCCTGTCGCGGATTGTTACTGGTATTCTTGAGCGATTTCACGAAGAGTGCCTGCTTGGTATCGCTGAGATCGGATGCAAACTCGCCCACCTGATAGGTAACGCCTCCCGATGTATACTCATAAGCTACGGCAAGTACCTGGTCGGTCTGCAGACTGGTTTTCAATGAGATATAACCCAAGGCTGTATTGACTGTATACTCAGAAGAATTGAGCAGGCGGGCACTCTCCAGTTTCTCATAATCGGCTCCGCCAACCAGCCCGCCTCCATCGAGAGTGGTTGCAGCCTGGTCGATGTCACGGGCAGCAGCATACTGCCCCGTCATCGCCGCATACTCAGTATTCGCCTGGTTAGAAGGAACCTGTCCGCTCGCCACCCACATCGGGTTGCTCAGTTTCTGGTTCTCGCCCAGGTCGGTCAGGGCTACGATGTTTCGGGTATTGGTGGTATTGCCGGTTTTGTTGGTAACCCACACCTCCACACGGTTAATGGTGATGCCCGTGGTGAGATTAGGAAGTTTCTGCATCCAGGCATCATAATGATTTCTGAAATACTGGGAGAGGAAGAAGTGGCGGTTCTCCTCATAATCGGCTACATTCAACTCAAAAGGAGTGAGCTGCACACCGCCCCTGGTAGATACGCTCTTCGATGCACTCTTCTTCTGCGAAGCTACCATCTGCAGCTTGAGTTTGCCAAACTGCATATCGGTTCTAACACCAAACAGACTGCTGGCGCCTTTGATGAGCGAAGAGTTGGAAGGGAAGGAGACATTGCCCGCCTCAACGAGTTTGATGATTTCATCTTCCTTGCCGTCGTACTTCAGTTTCATGTTCTGTGCATCGAAATCGAAGGTGGCATCGGTATTGTAATTCAGGTTCATGTTCACCTTATCGCCCACCTTTCCGTTGACGTTGAGATTGATTTTCTCATCAAAATCCATCATCGTCGTCTTTCGGTTGCGGATAGGCAACGAAGGATTGTCGATGTTTTTCTTGTTGATACCGAACTTGAGTTCGGCAGAACCCTGTGTCTTCACTCTGATGCCACCAGGACCGAAGATTTTCTCGGCAGGTCCCAAGTCGAAGTGCATATCTGAGAAATCGAACTTCTCCTTGCCTTTTGCCTGGAAGATTTCATCGTTCTGCTTGCGGAAGTAGCTGTTGCGCTGCTGCTGTTCGGTCCATGCAAGATACTCTTTCGGAGTGAGCATGATAGGAGCCGAAAGCCAGGTTGAGCCCATGCGGTTGCCGATGATATAGCGGTCGAGGGTATCGTTGTAGACTACCTGATATTGCAGATTATCAGGACGTTTCAGGTCGAGCGGACTCTGATAGAGGTCGCTCAGGGAGTAAGGTTGGGTGCGCTGAATCTGCCAACGGGTATGCAGCAGCGAATCGGGAATGGTATCTTCATCGAGCTGCACGGGCTGGGCTGTGCTGGTATGGGTTTTCTTTTTATCGTCCTGAAGTTGAGGCAAAGCTATCGCATAGCCGAAGGTTGCCACCATCAGCCAAGCCAATAGAAAAGATATGAATCTTTGCTTCTGTTTCATCGACAAAAAACTCCTAACTTATTTGATTTGCTTCAATGCCAGTTTCACAACCTGTTCTACCGGGAGATCAGGCTGTGCCTTGAGGATATCAACTACTACCTTGGCAGATGGTGCCGGCGAGAAGCCGAGCATGGTAAGGGCGCTTACAGCCTCATCCTTTACGTCATTGTTCACCATCACCACATTGCCTCCGCTGGCTGGCAGTTCGTCAGCAATGCCAAGGCTCACGATTTTATCTTTCAGGTCGATGATGATTCGCTGTGCTGTCTTCAGTCCGATACCCTTCACGGTTTTCAGCATCTTGTCGTTACCTGTAGAGATGATTTCGCAGAGTTCGCGTGGCGAGAGCGAAGAGAGAATCATGCGGGCTGTATTTCCGCCTACTCCTGAAACGGTGATGAGGAGGCGGTAGAGTTCACGTTCCTGTTTGGTAGCAAAGCCGAAAAGGGTGAAAGAGTCATCTCTTCCACCAGCCACCAGCACTTCGTGAACATAGAGTTTCACTTCCTGTTTGCCCTGAATGGCAGTATATGTATTGAGTGAAATATTGAGTCCGTAGCCCACCCCCGCTGTCTCAACAACAGCCAGCGCCGGTGTCAGCTCTGTCAGATCGCCATGAATATATTCTATCATTTTCTTTTTCTCCTAATTAAATTAATATATTAATAACGTGCGAAGGGCGGGATTATTGTAATAGAGTTCCATAAAATTACATCCCGACGTAGCATGTAATACGTCCCGACGCAGAGCCAGAGACGTCGGGACGCAGCAAAAGCTACGTCAGGACGTAATTCAAAGCACATCGGGAGATATCGGAAAGGGGATGTATGATGTTTCGCAACAAAATAACGAAACTGTAAGGCTCTTGCTACAGATACCTTACAAATCTCCGCTTATTCATACCTAAAAAATATGATTATACTACTTTTTGCAACTTTTATGAGTTAAAATTCTATTAAAACGTCACGTATTTCAAGAAAAAGCTATACTTTTGCAACCGGAAATAGAATAAAAAGCGGAAAACATATCCGTTGGATAACTAAACCGCAACAAATAAAAGAAATTAAAACAACAAAATAAAAGAAATAAGACAATGAAGAAATTTAGAGCAGCCGTAGTAGGATACGGCAACATCGGTAAGTTTACTGTTGAGGCACTCGAAGCAGCTCCTGACTTTGAGATTGCAGGTATTGTACGTCGCCAGGGTGCCAAGGACAAACCAGCTGAGTTGGCAAACTATGAAGTAGTAGATGATATCACCAAGTTGAAGGATGTAGATGTTGCTATCCTCGCAACCCCTACCCGCTCTTGCCCTGAGTATGCAGAGAAGATCGTTGCCCTCGGTATCAACACCGTAGACAGCTTCGATATCCACACCAGCATCCTCGACTACCGTACCAAGCAGATGGAAAACTGCAAGAAGGCTGGCAAGGTAAGCGTTATCTCTGCTGGTTGGGACCCAGGTTCTGATTCTATCGTACGTGTTCTGATGGAGAGCCTTGCTCCTAAGGGCTTGACATATACCAACTTCGGTCCTGGTATGAGTATGGGTCACTCAGTTTGTGTTCGTGGCAAGAAGGGCGTAAAGGAAGCGCTCTCTGTAACCATCCCATTGGGTGAGGGTATCCACCGCCGTATGGTATACGTAGAGTTGGAAGAAGGTGCCAAGCTTGAGGATGTAACAGCCGAAATCAAGGCAGATCCATACTTCGCTCACGATGAGACCCACGTATTCGCCGTAGCATCAGTAGATGATGTAAAGGATATGGGTCATGGTGTAAACCTCGTTCGCAAGGGTGTATCTGGCAAGACCCAGAACCAGCGTTTCGAGTTCAACATGAGCATCAACAACCCAGCCCTCACCGCTCAGGTATTGGTTAACGTGGCTCGTGCTTCATTCCGTCTGCAGCCAGGTTGCTACACCATGCCAGAGATTCCAGTTATCGATATGTTACCAGGAACCCGTGAGGAAATCGTTGCAACACTCGTATAATTGGGAGTGAAGAACGAAGAGTGAAGAGTGAAGAATTCACTTGCATCACTATAATAAAACGGCTCGCAAGAAGTTTCGAATTCTTGCGAGCCTTTTCTATTTATTTCTTTCGAGTTTACTCATCCTCGTCTGTTGACCAGACAGTGATTTACAAGGAATTTTGTTTACATATACAACTATACGAACACCCCACAATTACACCTATCCGCGATTATCGGACAGTACAACTATACACATATCCGCGATTATCTCCAAGAAAAAGCCAGTTTTTTAATATCTTTTAATTTTAAGAATAAGATGATAACGATACGCAAGATCATAATATTGGTAATAGTATAAACATCATACTTTAAGTCCATAGATGCTTTGTTTTATAATCCATTGCAAGCATGTGAATTAGCTACAGAAGCCGTATCTATCGGCATGAAGAAGTAGATCTATTTAATAGTCGGCAGCCGCCAGCAAGGTTGCCGGCAGCTGCCGGCAACCATACGAAACTATATTTAAAAGGTAAATAATACAGGTTTCTAAGACTATTTAAATAACTTATCAAAAGCTAAATTATTTATGCGTCATAATATCAAGCACCATATCATCGGTAGCTCTCATCGCATCGGCACCGATGCTCGTAAGGTTGTGGATGCACTTATCCACATCATCATCTACGATACCCTCGACAGAGGTGACACACTTGCCTTCCATAGAAAGGAGGGCGGAAAGAAGAGCGGTGCTGACACCTGATGAAATCTTCAGGGCACAACTTGGTTTCGCTCCGTCACAAATCATACCGGTGAGATTGGCTATCATATTCTTGACAGAATTGCAGATGCGGGTATAATCGCCACCCATCAGATAGGTGATGCCGCAACTGCTGCCCGTACTGGCTACCACACAACCGCAAAGAGCTGAAAGCTTGCCTAAACTCTGCTTGATATAGATGGCAGTCAGATGACTGAGCATCAGGGCACGGATCATTTCCTCCTCGGTATTCTCGTTCTCCAGCGCATAAACCACCACAGGATTCGTTGCACAGATGCCCTGGTTGCCGCTGCCGCTGTTACTCATCACCGGAATCATGGCGCCACCCATACGGGCATCACAGGCTGAAGCGGTGCGGGAGATGATATGCGAGAAAATATTATCGCCGAAGATACCATGACTCAACGGACGGTCCATCGTCTTGCCCAGGCAGTGGCCATAGTTGCCTTTGATACTCAACTCGGCAGCCTTCATATTATAGTCTCTGGTCTTGAGAATGAAAGAAATCTCATAGAGCGGAGCTGTTGTTGCAAACTCGTAAACCATCGGGAAATTGAGCTGGATGTCGTCATCAGCCTCATCACCCACAGTACCGCCACGCTTATCGAGCACCACCTCACCATTACGCTCAACATACACAAAATGGGTATGAGAACCGGAGATAATTGCCGTAGCCTGGTCTTCACCGGCATGACAGATGATTTCGATATAGAGTTTATCCACATCACCCTGCTTCAGTTTGATGTTGATATCCGCATCCTTGATATATTGTTTGCCCTGCTCAAGAGTGTCGGGAGTGAGGTCTTTCAACACTTCCAGCTGATATTCAGGCTTTCCGATGAGCGCACCCAGCGATACGGCGATAGGCAAACCAATCATACCCGTGCCAGGAATGCCGACACCCATCGCATTCTTGAGCATATTAGGACTCAGAAGAACTTCGATACGTTCAGGGCGCTTGCCCAATGTAGTAGCAGCCTTGGCTGTACATAGTGCCACAGCCATCGGTTCGGTACAGCCGATGGCTGGAACCACCTCTTTATTAACGAGCGCAATGATGCGCTCACGCTTACTTTTCTCTAACATAATCTATATAGCTTTTATATAAATAACGTTCTTACCATTATTTCGGGTACAAAAATACAAAAAATAAACCGTATTCTTCTCTTTTCTCGAGAAAAATACGGTTTAAATCTATATTTCTTGATGAATTAGTCTTCCAACTGGAACAGAGGATCATCTGGAGTCAGCATGGTAGGCTTCTGGTCGAATTCCTTCAAGAGCTGCTCAGAAGCATACTTCTTGTTTACTACCAGGCGGAACATGTACTCGTTGAACCAATCGTTGGTCATGATGAAGCAACCGGCAAAACCATTGTCGGCACCCCAACTGTTCTCCACCTTCCACTTTACAGGCTTGCCATTGGCATCGAGATCTACAGCTGTCAGCGTCATGGCATGAGTAGAACCACTATCGAAAGTAGCGATGCGGTCAGCCTTGTTCATTGGGAATGAGGTATTGAAGAGGCTGGCGTAATCGAAGTTGTCGAGTGCCAGATAGCCGCGCTTTCTATCAAGCTGCTTGCCCACATCATAGCTTGAATACATCTTATGACCATCCTTCAGAGAGGCGATGGCGAGCTGGGCTATCTCCTCCATAGGCAAGTTCAGATACTTCCAGTTATGACCATCGTAAGTGTGGCGGTCGTACTCTACCTCGTATGTCTTGTGGTAAGGACGGCGTGGATCGTTCATCACCATCAGGAAGGTACCGTTCAGGTCCTTGCCTACGGTTTCCTCATAGAAACTCTTAGGAGTATACTTCTTCGCCTCGCCAACCTGCTTGCCATCCTTGTCGCGGAAAGCATAGGTAAATTCCTTTACCGGTTCGCCGAGAGTAAGACTCAGCATGTGATAAACCTGACCGAGCATCTCGTTCTTGCGAGCCTGGATAGCTGCCGACTTCTTACCCTGAGCCACCATCTTGCGGAGTTCCAGACCATACTCGCGGAGCTTGCTGCTTACGAGACGGCTCATCTTGGAAGTATTGTTGCTTGAGTAAGTCTCAGGCTGGGCACTCATAGGTACGAGACCATACTTGCTTGCCAAATCGGCAACACCACAGAAAGTACCACCATCATTGAGCGGATTCTTGAAGAAGAACTGCACCTGAGGATCCTCGATGCTCTTCTTGCCAAGGTCGATAACACCCTGAAGCATCAGGTTAGCCTTCTCCAGCTGATCATAGAAGAAGAGATAATCCTGAGAATACTCCACCACTCTACCCTGCTTGTCGTTGACAGCAAAGTTGGAACGGAGCACGTTAAAACCGCTGAACATCCAGCAACGGCCCGAACTCTTCTGGTTGTGAATGCTCTGCGAAGGAGTCTCGATGCTGAAATGAGTATCAACCGGGGCTTCGTTGGCATGATTCTTCACAAGGTCATCAATGTTGTTGTTGGCAATCGCATTGAAGAGTGCCTTGTTGGCTACACCTGCCTGTTGTTTTTTCTCCATCTGCTGGAGAGCAGACTGACTGATACCGCCACCCTTGGTCTGCGCCATCAGAGACATGGAAACCATCATCATGGCTCCCAAAAGTAATACATTTTTTCTCATCACGATAAAGGTATTTATTTGCTTATTGTTATATAACTAATTCCGGATTTCATTCCTTTTTCAGAAATTTCCTTTGCAAAAATACAAAGAATAATCGGAAAAAGCGAAAATATTGCCTCAAAAGTGCTTTATATAGGAAAAAAGCATTATCTTTGCACAAGATTTTCACGAAGAAAACATGGACAAGAACAAGTTTAGTCTATTAAATAGTATAAAATACCCGGAAGATTTGAGACGACTGAGCATTGACCAGCTGCCACAAGTCTGCAAAGAGTTAAGAGAAGACATTATCGACGAGGTTGCCGTCAACCCCGGTCATTTTGCCTCCTCTCTTGGCGTGGTGGAAATAACCATAGCCCTACATTATATTTACAACACCCCATACGACCGTATTGTATGGGATGTGGGACACCAGGCCTACGGACATAAGATATTAACAGGACGCCGCGACAACTTCTGTACCAACCGCAAGTTGCACGGCATCCGTCCATTCCCTACACCTTTAGAAAGTGAATATGATACCTTCGCCTGCGGACATGCGAGCAATTCCATCTCCGCAGCACTCGGTATGGCCGTTGCCGCACGCGAAAACGGAGATACCGACAGGCATGTGGTAGCCGTCATTGGCGATGGAGCCATGAGCGGCGGACTGGCTTTCGAGGGACTGAACAACGTATCAAGTACACCTAACGACATGCTCATCATCCTGAACGACAACGATATGAGCATCGACCGGGCTGTGGGAGGTATGGAGAAATATCTCCTGAACCTCGATACCAACGAGACCTACAACCGCCTCCGTTTCAAGGCATCGCAGTGGCTGCACTCCAAAGGTTATCTCAACGAAGAACGCAAGAAGGGCATCCTGCGCCTGAACAATGCACTGAAGTCGGCACTGAGTCATCAGCAGAACATCTTCGAGGGTATGAATATCCGCTACTTCGGACCTTTCGATGGTCATGACGTGAAGGAAGTGGCGAGAGTGCTCAAACAGCTTAAGAACATGAAGGGTCCTAAGCTGCTGCACCTGCATACCACCAAGGGAAAGGGTTACGAACCTGCCGAGAAGAGTGCTACCATCTGGCACGCGCCAGGCAAATTCGATCCGGAAACGGGTGAGAGAATCATTGCCGATACCAGCAACCAGCCTCCGAAATATCAGGATGTTTTCGGTGAGACGCTGCTTGAACTGGCTCAGAAAAACCCGAAGATTGTAGGTGTGACGCCAGCCATGCCTACAGGATGCTCCATGAACATCATGATGAAGGCGATGCCAAACCGTACCTTCGATGTAGGTATTGCCGAGGGACATGCCGTCACCTTCTCTGGAGGTATGGCGAAAGACGGACTGATTCCTTTCTGCAACATCTACAGTTCGTTTGCACAGCGTGCCTACGATAACATCATCCACGACATGGCACTGCTCAACCTGCCGGTTATCATGTGTCTTGACCGTGCCGGACTGGTAGGTGAAGACGGACCAACCCATCATGGTGCCTTCGATATGGCGGCTCTCCGTCCGATTCCGCATCTCACCATCGCATCTCCGATGAACGAACATGAGTTACGCAACCTGATGTATTCAGCCCAGTTGCCAGGTCATGGCAGCTATGTTATCCGTTATCCGAGAGGCAAGGGTGTGCTCGTAGACTGGCGCAACCCGATGGAGGAAATCAAGACCGGTACCGGTAGAAAGCTGAAAGACGGCACCGATGTAGCCGTTCTTACCATCGGTCCTATCGGAAACGATGCAGCCCAGGCTATCGCTGAGGTAGAAGCCGAAACCGGAATGAGCATCGCCCACTACGATATGCGATTCCTCAAGCCACTCGATGAAAACATTCTGAAAGAGGTGGGCGAAAAGTTCAGCCGCATCATCACCATCGAAGACGGCGTTCGTATGGGCGGTATGGGCTCAGCCATACTGGAATGGATGAACGACCATGACTATCAGCCAAAGATGACCCGAATGGGATTGCCAGATGAGTTTGTGGAGCACGGAACTGTGACACAGCTCAGGGAAATCGTGCATCTCGATAAAGAATCAATCAAAGAAGCAATTAAGAAATGAAAATAATCATAGCTGGCGCATATGCCATAGGTACTCACCTGGCGAGACTCCTGTCACGCAGCAATGAAGAGATTACGCTCATCGATGAAAGCGAAGAGCGCCTGGCAAGCATTGGCTCCGACTGCGACCTGCTCACCATGCTGGGCAAGCCTACCAGTCTTCACATCTTACGCGATGCGGGGGTTGCAGATGCCGACCTCTTCATCGCCGTTACTCCGGTAGAAAGTACCAACATCACAGCTAGCATCCTTGCCAAGAACCTGGGTGCCAAAAGAACGGTGGCCCGCGTGGATAATCCGGAATATATGGATCAGCAGGCTCAGGAATTCTTCAAAGAATTAGGTATCAGCAAACTGATTTATCCGGAGATGCTCGCAGCCGTAGATATCAATAACGGACTGAAAATGAGTTGGGTACGTCAGCGCTGGGATGTGCACGACGGCGCACTCGTCATGCTCGGCATCAAACTGCGCGAAGGATGCGAGATACTGAACGAACCGCTCAAGAACATCAGCGGTCCTAACGACCCATACCACGTGGTAGCCATCAAGCGAGGCAGTGATACCATCATCCCTGGCGGTAACGACGAGCTGAAACTCTACGACCTCGCCTACTTCATGACCACCCGCAACTATATTCCATATATCCGCAAGATTGTGGGCAAGGAGCACTATGTGGATGTGAAGAACGTGATGATCATGGGTGGCGGACGCACAGCCGTAAGAGCCGTAAAGAAGATGCCGGAATATATGGAATGCAAGATTATCGAGATGAGCGAGGAGCGCTGCGAATATCTCAACGATATTCTCGATGAGAACAAGACGCTCATCATTCATGGTGACGGACGTGACATTCCGCTGCTCGTAGAAGAAGGTATCCGCAGTACTCAGGCCTTCGTGGCACTGACCGGTAACGCCGAAACCAATATCCTGGCCTGTCTTACCGCCAAGAGAATGGGTGTGCGCAAGACGGTGGCTGCCGTAGAAAACGTAGACTACGTGAGCATGGCAGAGAGTCTGGATATCGGTACCATCATCAACAAGAAGATGATTGCCGCCAGCTACATCTACCAGATGATGCTCGATGCCGACGTGATGAACGTGCGCTTCCTGATGAGCGCCAACGCCGATGTGGCTGAGTTTATAGCCAAAGAAGGTTCGAAGGTAACCAAGAAACCGGTGAAGGAACTCGGCATGCCTATCGGTGTAACCATCGGTGGACTGGTTCGCGGTGAAGAAGGAATGCTCGTTTCGGGTAATACCCAGATAGAACCGGGCGACTCGGTGATGGTTTTCTGCCACAACATCAACATGAAGAAAATTGAGAAATACTTCATCTAAGCGTGAAGGAGATAGAGAAATACTTCATATATGATAAACAGCAAATTAATATATAAGATTTTAGGGCAACTGCTTTTCATAGAAGCATTCCTGCTCTTCGTCAGTCTGCTGGTAGCTTTCTATTACCAGCAGGACGACATCTTTGCCTTCATTGTGGCAACACTTACCACCATCGGAGGCGGACTGGTGCTGAAATGGCGAGGACACGGAGCAGATAACTCAATGTCGCGCCGTGATGCCTATCTCGTGGTAACGCTCTCATGGATTGTATTCAGTTTCTTCGGAACCCTCCCCTTCATGATAAGTGGATACATCAACAACTTTACCGATGCCTACTTTGAAACCATGTCGGGATTTACGACAACGGGAGCCACGATATTAGACGATGTAGAATGCTTCCCCCACGGACTGCTTTTCTGGCGTTCGCTCACCCAATGGATAGGCGGTCTGGGAATCGTGTTCTTCACCATCGCCCTGCTGCCATCGCTTGTAGGAGGACAGACCAAGGTGTTTGCTGCCGAGGCTACAGGACCTATCAAGACAAAACTGCATCCCCGGCTTTCCACTTCGGCTAAATGGATATGGAGTATCTATCTGATGCTCACCATTGCCTGCATCGCATCCTACTACGTGGCAGGAATGAATCTCTTCGACAGTTTCAACTATGCGATGACCACTACGGCTACAGGAGGTTTCTCTACTCATAACAGCAGTACCTCGTTTTTCCATTCGCCGGCGCTGGAATACATCTGTGCCTTCTTCTGCTTCCTGTCGGGTGTTAATTTCACCCTGCTCTACGCAGCCGTCATCAAGTTCAAGATCAAGGATCTGTTCAAGAATTCAGAGTTTAAGTTCTATATGCTCCTCGTTACAGCCTTCACGGCTTTCATCATGGTAGAGCTGATAGCAATGCGCAACTACGATGTGGAACATGCCTTCAGAAGTGCTATCTTCCAGGTGGTTTCTTTCATCACTACCACCGGTCTGTTTAACGACGATGCAGCCCTCTGGCCTCACGTTACCTGGGTGGTATTGGCAGCCTGCATGTTCTTCGGAGCCTGCTCGGGCAGTACGAGTGGAGGTTTGAAATGTATCCGTGGCGTGATGCTGGTAAGAATGGTGAAGAATGAATTCCGCCAGATTCTGCATCCTAACGCCGTGCTGCCATTGAAAATTGATGGTGTGAACGTACCGATGCAGAAGCGTGTTACGCTGCTTGCCTTCCTCACCACTTATCTCATCATCTGTCTGGTGATATCGTTCACGATGATAGCCATGGGCATCGACAATACCAATGCCATCACCATCACCCTGAGTTGTGTGGGTAATGTGGGACCTACGCTGGGTACGGAAATCGGACCAACCATGTCGTGGAGCGAACTGCCGGATGTGGCAAAATGGTTCTGCTCGCTGATGATGCTCATCGGCCGTCTGGAAATATTCAGTGTGCTGGTTATCTTAACGCCAGCATTCTGGAGAGAGAACTAACATACCCAGAGGGGGAGTTAGAAAATAAAAGAGAAGTTGATATTTGAAGTAAGAAATACGCTTACTAGACTAAGTATATTTCGCACAAAAAGCGTTATATATAATAAGGTATAGGTTCAGCAAGTGCCTTACCGGAGAGTAAGAAACCGTACTGAAGAGTACATTTATAAACTAAATATAGGTAAAAATGAAACCATTAAAATTTCAACCGCTATTAAAATCCACCATCTGGGGTGGCAGTAAGATTATCACTTTCAAGCATCTCGACGTAAAGCAAGAGAATGTGGGAGAAAGCTGGGAAATCTCTGGAGTACCAGAAAATGAAAGCATCGTAGCCGATGGCGAGATGCAGGGCAAGAGCCTCAACGAGGTTGTTGCAGAACGGAAGGGAAGCTTCCTCGGAGAAGAGAACTACAAGCGTTTCGGCAATGAGTTTCCACTGCTCATCAAGTTTATCGATGCCAACCGCGACCTCTCTATCCAGGTGCATCCTAATGATGAAATTGCCAAGAAGCAAGGTAAGGAACGCGGCAAGACCGAGATGTGGTATGCGCTGCCATGTGAGCCGGATGCCAAGCTCTACAACGGCTTGAAGATGCAGATTACTCCTGAGCAGTACAAGGAGATGGTAGAGAACGATACCATCACCGATGCCCTGGCTCAGTATAACGTGAAGGAAGGTGACTGTTTCTTTATCCCAGCCGGCAGAATCCACACCATCGGAACAGGCTGTTTCGTTGTCGAGATTCAGCAGACCAGCGATGTTACCTATCGCATCTACGACTTCAAACGCAAGGACAAGGATGGCAACTATCGTCAGCTCCACACCAAGGAGGCTGCTGAGTGCATCGACTACACCGTATTGCCAGACTATCGCCAGCACTACACTCCTGCCAAGAATCAGGGTGTAAGCATGGTGCAGTGCCCTTACTTCACCACAGCCGTTTATGATCTCGACGAGCCTATGACGCTGGATTATTCAGAGTTGGACAGCTTCGTGATTCTGATTGGCCTGAAGGGTGAGGCTAAGATTACCGACAACGAGGGTAACGAGATTACGCTCCAGGGCGGCGAGAGCATCGTTGTTCCTGCCAGCACCAAGATATTGAAGCTAGAAGGAACCTTGAAGTTCCTGGAGACATACGTATAAATTTAAAGGTAAAAAGGCTCGCTAGTTTTATTGCCTTGCGAACCTTTTTATTAAACTAGAGTATCTCTGCCAAAACTCAAGTTTGAATAATAAAGGAGAAACGAACATGGACAAAGGACAATTTCTATTATATCAAACTCCCGATGGAGAATCAAAGATAGAGGTAAAGTTGCAAGACGATACCGTTTGGCTGTCACTCGACCAAATGGCAGAGCTTTTCCAACGCAACAAATCGACCATTTCCAGACACATTAAGAATGTACTGGAAGAGGGGGAATTGTTAGCGGATTCAACTATTGCAAATTTTGCAACAGTTCAAAATGAAGGAAAACGCCATGTAGAGAGACAGATTACTTATTACAACCTCGACATGATTATCAGCGTAGGCTATCGCGTTCATTCTTATCGCGGTGTACAATTCCGAATTTGGGCAACCAAGGTGCTAAAGGACTATATCGTGAAGGGGTTTGCCTTAAACGACGACTTATTGAAACGTGCAGGCGGCGGTAACTATTTCGATGAACTTCTAGCAAGAATTAGGGACATCCGTTCTAGTGAAAAGGTATTCTATCGCAAGATACTGGAAATCTATGCGCTCAGTATCGACTATGACCCTCGTGTGGAAATGACCCAAAAGTTCTTCAAGACGGTACAAAACAAAATGCACTATTCTGTACATGGGCATACCGCAGCGGAAATTATCTATGAACGTGCAAATGCCCAAAAAGATTTCATGGGACTCACCACTTGGTCAGGTGCTATGCCTACAAAGCCAGAAGCCGAGATTGCGAAGAATTATCTCACACAAGACGAGATTAAATCGCTGAATCGCATCGTGAGTCTCTATCTTGACTTTGCAGAAATGCAGGCAGAAGAGCATCGCCCAATGTATATGAAGGACTGGATTAACATACTAGACGACTTTCTCCGTATCTCTCGAAAAGACATACTTACCCATGCAGGTAAGATATCTGCAAAGTTAGCAAAGGAAAAGGCTGATACTGAATACGACAAATTCAAAGAACGAACAAAGAATGACCTTTCTCCTGTAGAAATTCACTTCCTAGAAAACTTTGAAAGAGAGCGGAAACGATTGTCCGATGACAGTGATAAAGCGGATAGCTAATACTTATAGCAAAAGAGTGAAGAATTCAATAGGCATTGCACATGAATTCTTCACCCTTCGTTCTTCACTCTTCACTCAAATACTTCTCTACGTCCGCCTGTATCTTCTGGAATTCCGGTGAGAACTGGTAGAAGGTGTTCTTCTTCATCATCATCTTCACCTTGCCCAGACTATTCTCATAACATGCCATTTCGGTGCGGGCCTGCTCGGAATGGAGGGCACGGTCGCGGATTTCATTCTCCCTATCGTTGCGCAAAGCATCGCAGACGCTCTGGACGATAGGACTAACTACCAGGTCGAAGAGATGATGACCCTGTATATATAAATAGGTATTGCTCTCGTTTACACCCAGATTGTTGAGGTAAAGAGCCATTTCATCCAACTCATCCTTAAACTTCTTGAAGCGGCGCTCCAGCTGGAACAGCTTTGCCCGCACCTTCTTTCCCAAATAATCTATCGCCCATTTAGGATCCTGGATTCGGACAGAAGGCAGCATGATGACCTTATCAAACTCCGCCATATCAAAATGCATCGACATCTTGCGATGACGCACATAGAACAGCATGTGCCATAAGAAGAGGGGCCAGATGGTACGGGAATAGGACTCAAGGAAACGCTCGAAATCGAAGATGCGACGGTCGTTGAGCGTCACCATCACACAGGTTTCGTGCAATCCTCTGGCATAACATTGGAAGTTTTCAATGGCATAGGCATAGGTATGGAAGATGTAAGGATTCTCCAACATCTGCTGGGAAGACTCGGTTGAGCCCTGACGCAGATAATCGTAATCGGCATCTACACAGGCTATCATATCCCTACCTACTCCCTTCAGCATACTGGAGATAGCAGCCTTCTTGCCTCGGTCTAAATGCTGGTTACGGGTAGGCAGCATGATATCAAAATAGCGTTTTTCATTCTCAAACTTTCCCAGTACAGAACGCCAGAAGAAGACATCATCATAGCTCTCGACGTAAGCCACAATCTTGCGCCGAGCCTTCTTCGAGGTCATCCTGTTGGCTGCCTCGAAGAACTGGGAATTGATATTATCAGTTAAACGTTTAGCCATAAGCTGAAAAAATCAACATTCAACACTTAACATTCAACATTACGAAATCGTAATATCATTCACATCCGTCACCCTATCGGTCCATCCATCCATGACCACAGCAGGACTGTGGGTGGTCATGATGATCTGGATATTCGGATTAAGCTGCAGCACCAGACCGATGAGCTGCTTCTGCCATTCGAAATGAAGGCTGATTTCCGGCTCATCCATAAAGAGGACGTATGACTGGTTGTCCTCCACCAGCACGGTAAGGAGGATGGCAAGAATCTGCTTCTCACCAGCCGAGAGCTGATAAGGCGAGAGCTGCTCGCCTATCTGGTTGAAGCGGATTTCGTTGGCAGTACGGATGATGGTCTTGCCGGTATCCTTGAAAAGATTATCTACCATATCCTGGAACATCTTCTTCGGTTCACTCAGTTTCTGAGCCTTGAAGGCTGCATCCGGTTCGCCACTCTGCAAGACGGCGATGATGCGGTTGCCGATGTTCACCTGATAATCCAGATACTTGCGCTGCAGCTGGAAGAGCTGCCAGTCGAGTTCGGTAACCAGAGTGAGGTCTATCTTGTTGATCATCTCGGCATTCATCAATGGTCTATCTACCGATCGGATCACGTCATAGCGAATCCACTTTGCCTCCTCCGGCTCCACCTTCAGATGCACACCCTTGATCATGTGACTAGGGAATTCGCCGCCAGCCGCCAGGCCCTTTACCACCTTATTTAATATAGTACTCTTGCCCACGCCGTTTACACCACTCAGGATATTGACACGGCGGTCGAGGTTCCAAAGAATATGTTTGGTACCGCTCCAGAGAGATTCAATCTCTATCTGTTTGATATAATCAGCATATTTCTGCATAAGAATAATCTCCTATCTTTAATAGTCAAGAACGGAAAAAGACTATTGTCTTAACTTCTTAACTCCTTTAAGTTTCAAAAAATATACCGCAAATATAGCAAAATTCCTCGAATTTTTGTACCTTTGCACTCGATTTTATTCAAAAATAGGAAGATTTAAATAGAAATAAGGAAAAAATGGATAACAAACGACCTCTTATCGCCCACCTGTGCCTCTTCTGTTCCGGCGCATTCTGGGGACTGATGGCTCCCGTAGGCAAGGATGCCATGCTTCACGGCATCGACGGCATCGACCTGGTGAGCTTCCGTGTATTGGGTGGTGCCCTCCTCTTCTGGCTCACCTCGCTCTTCACCAAGAAAGAGCATGTTCCAGTAAAAGACATCTTCAAGTTTGCTGCTGCCGGGCTCTTCGCCCTCGTGTTCAACCAGTGTTCTTACACCATCGGTCTGAATATGACCTCGCCTAGCAATTCCAGCATTATGACCACCTCGATGCCTATCTTCGCCATGGTTCTCTCCTTCCTGATATTGAAGGAGCCTATCACCTGGAAGAAGGCACTCGGTGTATTGATGGGATGCGCAGGTGCCGTCATCATCATCATGACGAGTGCTACGGCTGGCAATGCCAAGGTGGGAAACATCTGGGGCGACCTGCTCTGTATGTCGGCGCAGCTTTCCTTCGCCCTCTACCTGTCGCTCTTCAAGAACCTGCTGTCTAAGTATTCGCTCTTCACCATCAACAAGTGGATGTTCCTCTGGGCCACCATCATTATATGGCCTTTCACCATCAGCCACGTGATGAGCATCGACTTTGCCCATGTTCCGATGAGCACCTGGTGGGAAACGGGCTACGTGGTTCTCTTCGGCACTTTCCTGGGTTACATCTGCATGATGATTGGTCAGAAGACGTTGCGCCCTACCGTGGTAAGTGTATATAATTATGTGCAGCCGCTGGTATCAGTCACCGTGAGTGTTATCGTGGGTCTCGCCGTATTCAAGGGTATGCAGGCGATTGCTGCCATCCTCATCTTCTCTGGTGTATGGCTCGTGGTAAAGAGCAAGTCGAAGCATGATATCGACAAGCACGACCACAGCCTGGCTTACGAGAAAAGGCATGCGTAGATTGTTTAAATATCGATTTATAAAACTGAAACTGTCCCCATCTGAGATAACAGATGAGGACAGTTTTTTATATAAGAAAAGAAGATCAGCAACCGAAGTAAACCATCAGTCCGCCCAATACGATATAAAGCAGGGCGTATGGGATGGCCGAACGGAGAATCTCTCCATCCTTTCCCTCCATATCGCAGGCTGCAGTAGCAATGGCGATGCTCTGCGGACTGATCATCTTGCCACCCGTGGCTCCCGTGGTATTGGCTGCAACCAGCCAGTTTTCCTGACCGCCCTCCATACCGAAGAATGTGCTCTGCCCCGTCATACCCAACTGGTTGGCAACATGAGCCTGGAGCTTGGCAAAGAGGATATTCGAAGAGGTATCAGAACCCGTTACGAAGGTTCCGATGGCACCAATCATCGGCGCAACCAGAGGATAGAAATCTCCCGTTACTGCCACCAGTCCGGAGGCGATGGCAGTAATCATTCCCGAATAGTTCATCACACTTGCCAGGGCTATCAGCGAACAGATGGTCACCACCGTCTTACGCAGATTCACCGTGGTACGGGCAAGAATCACCATCAATCTCTTAAGGCTCAATCCCTGAATCAATCCACCAATCGTAGCACCCAGGAAGAGCATCAGGCCCGCATTGGATATCCAGCCAAACTTAAAAGTGCTGTCGAGCACTGGCAGATGAACCGCACTCACCAGATGACTTTTGAGGAAAGCATTGACCGGAGGACAGAGTGCTCCGGAAACCAGGATGAATATCAATATAAAAAGGTAAACGCTCCATGCCTTCATACTCTCGGCAAGCGTAAAGGTTTCCTTATCCTGCACCTTGCTCTTTCTGGCAAATACCTTGGCGTATGCGATGATGGCGATAATGGCAGCCAGCGAACCGATGATGGCTGGAGTCTCCGAACCGAGATAATAGCCGCAGACAAACTGCACTACCACGGAAATCACTCCCACCCAGAGGGCGATGATGAGATTCTTGATAAGATTGTGCTTATCGGTAAGCGTCAGGATGATAAAAGGCAGGATGATAAAGAGAGGTGACAGCTGGATAATGGCGAAGGCCGAAGTCTCGCAAATCTGTGCCGCCGAAGCCGATCCGCTTTCAGCCACCTCGTTACAGAGCGTAGTAACCGGTACACCCACAGCACCAAATCCCGTAGCCACGGTATTACCAATCAAGGAAACCAGAGCCGAGAACATCGGTTTGAAGCCGAGTCCGATGAGGATGGCAGCAGGTATCGCCACCGCCGTTCCGAAGCCCGCCATACCTTCGAGCAGTCCGCCGAATCCCCATACGAGGAGCAACACGAGCAGTCCCTTATCATCGGTAATCGATGTAAACTGCCTCTTGATCACCTCTATCTGCTTGCTTTCCACGAGGATATTATAGCTGTAGATAGCCATCAGGATGATGATGAGAATCGGGAATACCGCCTTCAGGATGCCTTCCACCACCGCCCATCCCGTCAGGGCGATCACGCTGTCCTCCGCATGTTCCGGGGTAATCATGCCCAGCGGCGAAGCAGCGAAGAGAGCAAGCAACACGGTAATTACGAGCGTCAGCAAGGCGCTTTTATGACCTGCCATCTTGAAGCCGAGCATCAGGATGAACAGCAACACGATGGGAATAATAGAAACTACAGATGCCATAAGCCATTCAGTTTTTTAATGTTTTCGATTGCTAAATTTTATGTTTATGACTGCAAAAATAACATTTTTCTTTGAAAAAAGAAAGCATTTTTTGAAAAAAATCTCTTCTTAGATGTCCGATTTTTCAATTTCATACGTCTATAGAATGTAAAGGTTATGAGAACAGAAGAATTCAACCATATCATCCTACCGATGCGCAGCAACTTGAAAGCGTATGCGCTAAGGTTGACTGAGAGTGACGACAATGCCGAAGACCTCGTGCAGGAAGTCATGCTCAGGCTGTGGGACATGCGCCAGAATATCCACGCAGAAGATAACCTCAAGGCGCTAGCCATCACCATCATGCGCAACAAGTTTTATGACCAGTGCCGACATGAGGAACGGAACTTCACCACCGACAAGGTGATGGAAGTTCCCATAGAAGACCGGCGGGCAGAGCAACGGGACGAGGTAAACCTCATCAGACAGATAGTGGCACAGCTCCCGCCCTTGCAGCAGCAGATATTCCGCATGAAGGAGATAGAAGGCTATACTGCCGATGAAATCATGCAGATAACGGGATGCACTGCCGATAATCTCCGAAAGAATCTCTCCAGAGCCCGACTCAAAATCAGAGAGACCTATATGAATATCGTGAAACAGAACAAAATAAAGAAGGAGGAAAAGTTATGAATGATGAAATAAAAAGAATACAGGACTTGCTCGACAAGTATATGGATGGTGCCACATCCAATGAGGAAGAGGCAACGCTCAGAAAATATTTCGAAGAGCATGCCAATGATATTCCGGAAGAATGGGAATCCTATCGCGCCCTCTTCAGCTATATAGGATTCGAACAGATGAATCTTTCTCAAATTCTAAAAGAAGAAGAGAAGGAGATAGAAAAGGAGGATATTCTAGAAGATGAAGAAAAGAATATCCCAAAGAAAGAAGAAAAGAAAGAGGAAGCTTCTCGCAGCAGATGGCTCAAATATTTCGGCACTACTGTGGCAGCCGCCGCTATCATCGCATTCCTGATTGTGGGCATCCAGAAGATAGCCCAGCCTCAGCCTGAATGTTATGCGGTTATCGATGGAAAGGTTTATACCGACCAGGAGTTCGTTCACCACGAAGCCCTGGATGCCCTGGAAGATGTTTCGGCAGATTCCGAAGATCCATTCAGTGCCCTGGATATGATGAAACAATAAATTCATCTTTTAGATGAATCAATCAAACTATAAAGTATAATATATATAATAAGGTATAGAATATGAAACGATGCAACTTGATAAAACGCTTCTTCATCGGACTGCTTCTTATCGTGGTAGCCTCGATTTCGGCTAATGCCCAGGAGGGGCTGTACGTAAAAAGTATATTCCAACGCTTCGGACACGCCAAGGGATGCAAGATGGTTACGATGCAGAATGCGCAACTCAAAGGTTACAGGCTCAAGATATACAAGAGCCTGGTATATAAGAACCATGCCACGGAAATAGCCCACTATCTGAAGTCCGACCGCAAAGCTGCGAAAAAGATCAGAGAGGTGGTGGAGAATGGCAAGATGGTGAGCGGCTATTACATGATGGCACCCTTGAGCAATGGCAACAACCGCTTTATCCTCTTCAGCAATCCGAGTGAAAGCAAGGGAACCGTGATTTATATCGAAGGCGACCTGTCGCCCGAAGATATCATGAAACTCTGCTATTCCAGAAGATAGAAGCAACATCTTCCTTCTGGAATCTTCTCAATAAGAATAAGAAACAACATAAAATAAAGTATTATGAATATCAAAAACGTAATGATGATGGCTGCCATGATGCCAGCCTTCGCCCTTGCTGAAACCAACAGCTATAGTGCACCAACCTCTGTAGAGGCTAACGACACCACAATCAAAGTGAACGACCAGAACATCGTCATCAAGCAGGATGGTGAACAGACTTCTGTGAAGATATATAAGATGAACGGCAACGAGATGACCAAGATTTCCGAAACCCAATTCGTAGATGGTCAGGAAGTAGAAAAGGTATTTGTCACCTCACCTTTCATCCCTCAGACCTTGAGCAAGCGCAAGCGCAGTCTGGAGAGTCATTATCCAACCTTCTTCTTCGGCTGCAGCCAGTTGCCAGGCAGCAGGGGAAGCATGGGAGGCAACAACGAGATGCACAGTCGCGACTCCAAGTCGTGGGAATGGGGCATTACCCTCACCAGTCTCTGCTTCCGCCTTTCCAACGAAATGGCGCTCACCTCCTCTCTCTCCATCGGACAGGTACACCACCATTTCAAGGACAATTATGTATTAAGCACCCAAAACGGGGTATCTGCAATGACTCCGATAGAAGGCGAGACGCTGAAGAAAAGCTATATCAGCTACAATGTGCTCCGCCTGCCTATCATGCTGGAGTGGCAGAAGCGCATAGGATGCCATGATGCATTCCTGGCGTTAGGTCCATCGGTAGAATACCGCTGGCACGAGCATTCCCGCTACTTCATCGGAAAGCACAAGCATACCGAAACGGGCGATATCAACCTCAACCCTATCGGCTTGAACCTCGAGGCCCGTGCCGGCTACTCAGGAGTAATGCTCTACGCCCGTGCCGGAATAACCCCGCTGCTCAATAAGACCAAGGCTCCCGAGTGTTACCCGATGACCATCGGCTTAGGATTTAGACTGTAATTTCTCTCAAAAAATCGAAAAAAATGCCCGAATACCACAAACGTGGTAGCAGGAATACTACTCATATGCTATTTCAGAATCCAAAAAATCGCCGTACCTTTGCAGCGTCAATCAGAACAAACAGTCTGATGCCAATCATGACTGGATAACTGGGCGACAAATTTATATAAATGAATAAGATTGAATATTAACGTAAAATTAAAGAAAGGACATAGATTATGAGTACAGAAAAGAAACTTCGCTTTGAGACACTTCAGTTGCATGTAGGTCAGGAAAATCCAGATCCAGCTACCGACGCTCGTGCGGTGCCTATCTACCAGACCACAAGTTATGTGTTCCGCAACTCTCAGCACGCTGCCGATAGATTCGGACTCCGTGACGCAGGTAATATCTATGGTCGCTTGACCAACTCTACTCAGGGTGTATTCGAAGACCGTGTAGCTGCCCTCGAGGGTGGTGTAGCAGGTTTGGCTGTCGCTTCTGGTGCTGCCGCCGTTACCTACGCTCTGCAGAACATCCTTCAGAACGGCGACCACATCGTAGCTGCCGACAACATCTACGGCGGTACTTATAACCTCATCACTCATACATTATCCACACAGGGTGTCAGCTACACCATCGTGGATCCTCGCAACTTCGAGCAGGTAGAGGCTGCCATCCAGGACAATACCAAAGCACTCTATGCAGAGACCTTCGGAAATCCTAACTCCGATGTAACCGATATCGATAAGTTGGCAGAGATTGCTCATCGCCACAACATCCCATTGATTATCGATAACACCTTCGGCACCCCATACCTCATCCGCCCTATCGAGCACGGAGCAGATATCGTGGTTCACTCTGCTACCAAGTTCATCGGCGGTCACGGTTCATCTCTCGGTGGTGTTATCGTAGATGGCGGTAAGTTCGACTGGAAGGCAAATGCCGACAAGTTCCCTACTCTCGCTAAGCCAGACCCATCTTATCATGGTGCCGTATTCGCAGATGTAGCCGGAGCAGCAGCCTTCGTAACCCGAATCCGTGCGGTCATCCTTCGTGATACTGGTGCAACCATCTCTCCATTCAACGCCTGGATTCTTCTTCAGGGCTTGGAGACATTGAGCCTCCGTGTAGAGCGTCACGTTCAGAATGCATTGAAGGTGGTAGAGTATCTGGAGAACAATCCTAAGGTGGCTAAGGTTAATCACCCAGCCGTTCCTTCTCATCCAGACCACGAGCTTTACAAGAAGCTCTTCCCTAACGGCGGTGGTTCTATCTTCACCTTCGATATCAAGGGCGGCGAGAAAGAGGCATGGGAGTTCATCGACCACCTGCGCATCTTCTCTTTGCTGGCTAACGTAGCCGACGTGAAGTCACTGGTTATTCACCCAGCAACAACCACCCACTCTCAGTTGAGCCCAGAGGAGTTGGAGGAGCAGCACATCTATCCTTCTACCGTTCGTCTGAGCATCGGTATCGAGAACATCGACGACCTGATAGAGGCACTCGATGAGGCATTTACCTACGTAAAGTAATTTCAGTGTTGAATGTTGAATGTTAAATGTTGAATTGCCTGACGGACAATAACGGCATTCAACACTCAACATTAAAATTCAACATTCAACACTCAACACTTAACATTAAAAAAATCATTATGGCAAAGATATATAAGCAGATTACTGATTTAATCGGTAAGACCCCATTGGTAGAATTGGGTAAGTATTCAGCATCCAAGGGTTTGGAGACTCCTGTGATTGCTAAGGTAGAATTCTTCAATCCTGGCGGAAGCGTAAAGGATCGTATCGCACTTGCGATGATCGAAGACGCTGAGCTGAAGGGCATCCTGAAACCAGGTGCCACCATCATTGAACCAACCAGCGGTAACACGGGTGTAGGTTTGGCTCTGGTATCAGCCGTAAAGGGCTACCACCTCATCCTCACCATGCCAGAAACCATGAGTGTGGAGCGCAGAAACCTGGTGAAGGCTTACGGCGCTGAAGTGAGATTGACCAGCGGTAAGGACGGAATGCCTGGCGCCATCAAGGCTGCCGAGGAGCTCCGCGATTCCATTCCGGGTTCCGTGATTCTGGGACAGTTTACCAACCCAGCCAATCCTACCAAGCACTATGCCACAACCGGACCAGAAATCTGGGCAGATACCGATGGCGAGATTGATATCTTCGTAGCCGGTGTAGGAACCGGTGGAACCATTTCGGGTATCGCCAAGTACCTGAAAGAGCAGAATCCAAACGTGAAGGTGATTGCCGTAGAGCCTGCCACATCGCCTGTATTGAACGGCGGACAGAGCGGTCCTCACAAGATTCAGGGCATCGGTGCCGGTTTCATTCCAGAGACCTACTCTTCAGAATATATCGATGAGGTATTGGATATTCAGAACGATGATGCTATCAAGGCGGGTCGTGATTTGGCTCAGACCGAGGGTCTCCTGGTAGGTATCTCATCAGGTGCTGCCGCCTTTGCAGCCACCGAGATTGCGAAGCGTCCTGAGAACAAGGGCAAGAAGATTGTAGCCCTCTTGCCAGATACTGGTGAGCGTTATTTAAGCACTGTACTCTACGCTTTCGAGGAGTATCCTTTGTAATTCACAATCGGATATTATCTGAAGAAAGCAAAATCTATCATAATTTCCCCAACCCGCTTTCCTATAGCAGGTTGGGGATTTTCATTTTTCGAAACTTCATATATATTTGCAAATGCGATACCACCCCAATTCCTTCTGCAACTTGCGAGAATCGAGTATAAATTCTAGCCTTTGTCATTTAAAAGATTCTAAAAATCAATAAATATCATTACGAGTTCCCATAGTGGGAACTCTCATTTATTTTATTTTTTCTATCTTTGCAAAAGATTACCACTTTGGAGGCGCCACGACAAAAACAGTAATTTGTGGATCTCTACTTCCGAAAGCCAACGGAGGCGGAGACAGGGGAATTTGTGTCTGAAGCCAAAGAGCGATACCAAACATCTTCTGCTCTGTTCACGGTGACACGGTGACACGATGACACTAGTTTTTCAACTTTTCGCCTCGCACGCGGGCAGGCAGGAACTTTCGGCTTGATTTTTCCTGCCTGCCCGCGCGAGAGTAAATCTTCAGAAATCACTGTCATAAGTGTCACCCTGTCATCCAGAAGCAGGTTACTTCCGAATCAAAAGTCAAAGACTTACGGTGCAAAAGTCAGGGACTTACGCCCCGTAATCCCCTGGCTTACGAACCGCAATCCAATCATAAAGCCCTTAAAAATCAAACAAGCCAGGCATTTAGAAGTGATACCAAGCAAGGCATGTAAAAGGGCTTACAAACACCAGAGCAAAGAGAATCTATGAAAAAGTATGAGCAACTGTGAGCAAGTATGAGCAACTGTGAGTTGCCTCCTCACCGATTTCGTATCTTTGCATTGTGATTCAGAGATACTCAGCGGTTCCAATCAGCAAGCTATAGTAAGGCGTCCCCATAGCAAGCTATCCCCAGGCGGTCCCATCCCGCACAGCCATGGCAAAGACCGCTTTGAAGTGATTTGATAGCTAACCAGCCAGGTATTAAAAAGAGAGTGGATTTGCGACAACCAGTTCCTATATAAAATAAGATATAAGCTCGGGGAGGAATGAGTTTGAACCAATCGTAAAAGTTTAAAGAATACTAAAAGTTTCGTTTCCGCTTGAAAATTTCTTTTAAAATGCCTATATTTGCAATGCCGTTAGTAATGGCGGCAGACATAAAGAGGTAGCAACTACGCTTAGTTCGGACTGAGAATCTGGACAGTTCGCAGTACACAAGAATGACAGTTCCAGTTGTTTGCCCCAATATGTATACTCATATCCATCCCGCTTCTGTGGGATGGGTATCTCTATTTAGTTAATTTTGCAACCGAATTATCAACCCAGTCTGCGTAACATGGATTCATATTCTGGAATTATCATAGAAGAAAGCAGAAGGTCTGAACAATTTTCAGACTTTACTCCTATACCTTGCAAAGGATTCAACATTCTTTGCAAGGCAAAGCGCTATGGCAGATGGTGGGTACTCAAGGGGCTGAAGGAGCCATACCGTCAAGACGAAAACTACAAGAACCTGCTGCACAAAGAGTTCGATATCCTCATATCCCTGCAGCATCCCAACATCGTGTCAGCCTACAGTATGGAAGAAATACCGGAAATGGGTACCTGTATCGTGATGGAATGGATAGATGGTATCACGCTGGAACACTGGAGCGGTAGGAAGACTGAGGGAGAAGGCATCTTCCTCCAGTTGCTTGATGCCGTGCATTACATCCATGCCAAGCAGATTGTACACCGAGACCTTAAGCCTTCCAATATCATGATTACCCATAACGGCAATCATGTAAAGCTCATCGATTTCGGACTTTCAGATACCGATGACTTTACCATCCTCAAACAGCCTGCCGGCACACCGGGCTACATCTCACCTGAACAGATTGTATCCCAACAGGCAGACATCCGCAACGACATCTTCAGCATCGGTTGTATCCTGGAAAAGATACTGCCAAGCAAACCGTATACTGCCATCATCAAACGATGTAAGACTCCCATAGCCCAGCGATATGCCAATGTTGACGAACTCAAAGCCGATTTCATGGCTCACAGAAACAGGCATCTATCCGGTATCAAGCGTATCGGAATCGCAGCTTTGGTCTGTATCATCTTATTAGGTTTCATCAGTTATCCTTTACTGCATCAGCAGGAAAAGAGCATTAGCATCATCCCTGAACATATCGAAGCCAAGAAGGATACAGTCATCCGCCAGCAAGCCAAGAATCCTGCCCCACTTTCCAATGGCCGGAAATCCCTGCAGCCAACAGCTACCGAGCCATCTTCTGCATCCCATTTACAAAGCGCCGAACTCATATCCAAGGGAAAGAAGACTATCGACAAGATGTGGAAGGAATCCGGCATAGACACCATCCGGTCTGTTGAGAAAAAGAGCGAGGCATTCTATCGGTTTATAGATAAGAGCAATGATTTCATCACGACCACTTATCCGCAGACATTCTCTAAAGACATCGCCGGCAGCAAGAAGACAGATATCATCTACGAGCTGTCTTCTTATACCTCTGAGAGATATGTGAAGCCCACCTTGTCGAGATTTCAATCTTCCAAATAATGCTCTACGATGATGCCGTTCTTCTTACCTATGACGTAAGTAACCGGTTCATCATCTCCATGTTTCCAGCCATGAAGATAAGCAGGTTCATGGTTGATGAAATGACGGCACTCAAAAGTATCATCTTTCGCCAATCTGGTATTTTCTGATGACACCACCTTGAAACTACCGTTTCCCTGATACCTGATGATGCAGGTTCTGTCAGGCAGCCAGGAAAGTTTGAGCATCTGTCCCTCATAAAGAACATCGCATGAGATTTCCTTGCCTATAACCATCTGACTCTGCCGTTCTCCCATCCCTTGCGACAATCCAAACTCCTCAAAGTCCACATAACCGAGAAAATTCGCCAGCACATTCTTGGTAAACTTGCTGGCAGAAACCCCTTCGCTCACGTATCCCCAGAATCGTCGCAGCGTAGAGGCACTCACCCTTTGCTGGGTACGTTCCTCCACCTTTTCGCTCAACCAAGCGAAGTCGCGAGGCACAACCATCTTGCGCCCCACCATTTTTTCTATCATTTCACGTAATATCTTTTCCATGCTGCAAAGATACTGAAACAAATCCAGCCAACACACAAAAAAGCCAATATTTCGACTAAAAACGCCCTATATTTTGAACTTGGAACGGAATGGAACGCTGTAAAAGCAGAAAAAACACCTATTTTTGCAAAAAAATCAGCTCACAATGATCAACTTTAGAAAAAAAATGGTATATTTGCAGTGCTGTTCTAAACAAGCAGCAGACATGTTAAGGAAACAACCATGCTTGGTTCGTACTGAGAATCTGGACAATTCATTGTACACAAGAACGAAGACCGAAGTTGTTCACCCAATCGTGTATTTTTGTATCCATTCCGCTTCGGCGGGATGGGTATCAACATATACCCATTGGTGTGAGCTGATTTTCATTCTTTGTGTACAGGTAGTCCAGAACCTTCAGAACAGAATGAAATTGGTTCGCACTTTTTTTGTGCCTAAGAATGAAATAACAAACAAGTAAATGATTATCATATTAATAGGAATCGGAGCATTTGTACTTCTCGGCATTCTAGGCTGGGGAATACAGCTTTTGGGATTTCTCGGAGGACTCTTAGGAGAAGGCATCACTGGATGCATAGGATGCTTCATCAAGTTCTTTTGGGTGATTCTGCTAATAGCTATATTTATTGCGCTGATACAATAACCAGTCATTTAATCTCAAAAACAATAACCATTATGACATATTGCAAGAAATGCGGCGCAATGCTGCAACCGGGAATGAAATTCTGTACGAAGTGTGGACAACCTATTGACTTGCAACCACAGGCTCCAACCCAGCCACAAGGAGTTAGCAAGCCTCAACGTCCTCAACCACTGAAAGCCATGACTCCTCAACAGCCTATGAAGCCTCAACCTATGAGACCTCAAGCACCGGGTATGCCCCCAAAAACGATGCAGCCCCAGCGCCCAGTAATGCCTCAGGCTCCACAGTCTCCACAAGTCCCTCAGGCTCCACAAGCCAGCAAGGGTATGTTCACCAATGCCGTTCGCTCTGTAGCAAACGCCATGACTGGTGGTGCGCTCAATCGCCAGATTGCAGAAGAACAGAGAAGAGCCGTTAACCAGCAAGCTACTGAAAGCCAGTCGGAAATCCGTGATGTCAGAAATGCGCAACAGCAGGCTGAGCAGGCACAGATTGCTGCCGAAAGAGAGGCTGAACGTAGCCGCGACCGCCGCAGTATGGAAGCTGTGGATGGTGTTGACGTGGTAAGAGGCAGAACCATCTGGAATATCCAACCAGGAGAAATCGCTCGCAAGATTAGCGAACGAGAACTCGATGAAATAGAAAAGTTGAAAGGTATCATCGTTCAGGAAGGTTGCACCGCCATCATTTTTGCCAATGGTGAGCTGGTTTCAACCCTCTCAGCAGGTGCATACCTCTTTTATAAGTCTGTAGAAGAAGAGCAGGCAGCTATCAAGAATGCGGTAGAAAAGGCAGAGAAAGATATGGCTGAAGCCGAAAAGCGTGAACGAGACCGCAAGCGCCAAGCTGAGCCTACCTTCCGCCAGCTCGGTATCGTAGGAGAAGTAGGCCGTGGCTTCAACTGGCTCGGTCGCATCATCTTCGGCGAAAAGAAAGGTGAACAGAAAGAAAAAGCCAAGAAGCGCCAACTGGATTATGCCCGCATCTTAGCCCGCATCACCCAGGCTCCTATCCTGTCGGTCTATATCGTCAGCAACCGTTTCATCACCCTCACCTTTGGTGGAGCAATGAACGAGAATGGCGAACTTGCCTTTCAGCCATACACCATTCCGATGGGCATCCATGATGTACAGATTGGAGTATCTCTCCAAATGAGCATCAGCGATATTCATACCTTCGCTTCCAATTATCTTACCGACCGCAACAGCGTAACAACTAAAGAATTACAGCAGTTGCTCAATGGTACCGTAGAAACCCTGTTGCGCCAGGAACTCCGCAACCAGAACTACGAGTCTGCCGGACTGACTGCCGAAACTGTAAATGTACTGAAAGAGAAGATCCGCCAGACCATCAACCAGCAGGTATTCGGCATAGAATGCACTCAGGTTCTGAATATCACCGACAGCAATCAGGACTTTGAGCGTTTCCGTCAGGTAGAACGCCAGCTCTATAACACAGAGAAGGAACTCGACTTCATGCACCGCACCGGAGAATTCCGAAACCGAATGGAAGTTGAGGCCAACTCCCAGCAGATTTCTTCTGCACAAAACGCCGAGGATTTGCGCCATGCCCTCCAGGGCATCAACAAAGACCAGTTGCTCCACGATGATGAGTTGGAGGAATTCGTCCAGATGCTCGAAAGTCAGAAGCGCATCCGCCAGGCTAAGACCCAGGAAGAGGAGTTCGAAGCCCTGGAAGACCTCCGCAAGAACCGTCTGGTCAAGCAGGAGGAAATGGAAGTGCTCGAAGATGAACTTGCACACAAGAAGATTCCTCGTGAGGAAATCACGGAAATCATGCGCATCCAGAGCCAGCAGAACATTGACACAGCCCGTCTCAAGGCAGAATGGGCACTCGATGATTCCCGAACCGACCACGACTGGGAACGTGAAGATCTGGAACGCCGTCGTAACTGGGGCATCGAAGATGAAGAGCGTGAACGCCAGTGGATGCTGGAAGAAAAGGAATACAACCGCGACTTCAACCGCAAGGCGAAGGAGGATGATTACGACTTCCAGCAGATGATGCGTCAACGTGAACTGGATAAGGAAGACCACCTCCTGGCACGCAACGAAAAACTGGAAGACGACCGCCTTGCCTATGAGCGCAACCGCCAGGAAAAGATGGACGATGACCAGTTAGAAGCCAATCGCCACCAGCGTCAGATGGACAAGCTGCAGCAGATGGCTCAGATGCAGGTACAGCTCGACCAGCAGAAATATCAGCACGAAGAAAACGTAGCCACCATTCAGAGCAATGAGCAGATGAATCGTGACAACCATTTCGCCAATATGACCGCCGAACAGATTCGTGCCGCACAACTCTCCCACCTCACCGGAGATGCACAGGTAGCTATGGCAAACGCCTATAGCGGCGAGAAGGAAGCCGAAAACCTGCGACAGACTGCAGCAGAAAAAGAAGCGATGATGCAGCAGATGCTACAGATGCAACAGCAGAACAGCAATGCCCAGATGGAAGCCATGATGAAGATGGCCGGCATGATAAAAGATACAGCCACCGGCATCAGCGGCGCCCAGCAAAGCCAGCAGCAACAGCGCATCAATCAGTTGGAAGAGGAAAACCGACGCCAGCAGGAGCGAGTAGATCATACCCAGGATGTGGCAATGAACAACATCTCGCAGGTAAGCACTGCTGCCGCCAACAATCTGAACGCCTTCAATGGCGGACTCGGTGGAAATACAGCAGGAAGCCAAGCCGCTCCACAACAGGTGGCTCCTCAGCAGGAGGTTCCACAACAGGAATTGATAGAATGCCAGTGCTACAACTGTGGACACACCATCCACATTGCACCAGGCACTCCAAACTGTCCAGACTGTGGCGCACCTTTCCAATGGTAAGCCCTCTCCAGAAAATGCAACAAAAAGTCTAAACATATAAAGTAATCAGACTATGAGCGATATTAAACTTGATGGTGATGCAGCTGTAGTAGGCGGAATCCATTCCGACTCCCACAATACGCAAAACAACTATAACACCTCAACAACAACCCATACCACCAACAACAGTACGGTTAACAACCAGACTGTATATGAGGCACAGAAGACTCAGACTGAGATCTATCAGCAGAATGAGACTCTCTTTCTGCAGGCTGTGCAGGAACGACTGGTGGATGGCAAGTTGGATAATCAGAAGTTGGCAGAGCTCAACCAGTTGAGCATCCAATGGCATATTGCTCCCTTAAGAGCCAACCAAATCATTGATCAGGTACGTCAGAACATCCATATCCTGCAAGGCAGCAAGGGCAACGAATTCCTGGCAGAGCAGATTCTGACCGAGGTCTTCAATGCCATCCAGACCAACCATACCGACATTCTGAAACGCAAGTTCAACAGTCTGGAGCAGTTGGCACGTGTGATGACGAATGATAACAACATCCAGTTCTACTATCATCTGTTGCTTGCTTCGATGTATCCCGACAAGTGCGCCCTAGCCTTCTTCGGTTCCCGTACCGATAACTACTGGCAACTCTTCTGGGCTCATGTAGCGTTCATCAAGACCGGCAATATCGACAATGCCACCGTGCTTCTGCCAAGAATGGGCGGTTTCGGTTGTCCGCAAGGCGACATTGCCCTGCTGATGGCTCTTGATAATCTTGCCGACTACCACAAGAATGGAAAGCAGGATTACTACAGGCAGCAGACCATCCAGTATCTCGACCAGGCCGTACAAAACGGAATGAGTGAACCGCTAAGTGCCCTATGGTATGCCGTAAAGGAGATGTTGGAGGATAAGCCTCAGCCAGAAGAATGGTATCAGTTCTATTGCGACACAACCCTTTCGGAATTCATCCCGAAGGAAAAAAGCAAGATGGCTGTTCCACCTCAGATGCCTACACCTCCTCCGATGCCAAAGTTTAATGCCCAGAACGTGAAGCTCAACCAGATGAGAGGCTTCAATCCTCTGCAGGCTGCCAATAATATGGGACTGGGAAGCGTCAATGCGATCAGTCAGCAGCCTCAAATGGCAAGTATGCCAGGCGGTGCAACTCCTCCCCCTATGCCGGGACAAAGCAAGGCGGCTCCACAGCCGGAAGCCGTGCAGATGGCATCAGAAGCAAGAACAGCTGATGAACCCATCGACCAGCCCGACCCCTTGGAAGACCACTACGGCATCATCCTGACAGATGGCAATGCACTGGCTAGAAAATACGGTTGCACCATCCAGGAGGTATATGATGTTTTCAACGACTTCATACAGAATGCCTACGACCAGCAGATGTACTGGACATTTCTCGACATCTCGCAATATGGACTGGATTCCACCCATGAGACTCCATCCTGGATAGAATGCAATGAAGCAGTATCCCGCTGCATCGCAGACAACAACCTGACAGCAGGTCCCGACCTACACCTATTTATAATAGGAGGTGACGATGTGATTCCTATCCCTCGCGTCGAAGACCCATGGCCGTATGGCGGCGAGCGAATCCCTACAGATACCTGCTATGCCTTCGAAGGCACCTATATCGTAGATTTGCTGGATAGTCGCGATTCAGACTTCACCGTAGGTTGCGCCCGCAACAATGTGGCTCGTCTGCCTTTGGAAGACGGTCAGCTCGATACGGATATCCGAAGCGACATCGGTGCTTACTTCAACATCAGCAGTATGTATGGCGGCGGTATTCCTGTTGGCAATGTTCTGATGATCAGCAACCGCGACTGGATTCCAGCCAGCTGCACGATGACCCAGCACCTGCCGCTTCTTTACAATACCGACGATCCTGAGCTGATTCGCAACGGAATGTATATCAGTCCGAAGCTGCTGACCGAAGATTCGGAAAGCCTCAGCATCTATTGCAAGTCTTTGGACAAGGCAGATATGCTGATGTTCAATCTTCATGGTGCCGATGCAGAGGGTATGTGCGGATTCTATAGTGAGGATGAAGCATTCAATCCTTCGCTCCTCAACCAAGGCAGGGCAAGAGTCTTCAATACCGTGGCTTGTTTCGGAGCCCGATATGCCGGTTACAAACGAAACGACTCCATGTTGCTCAGCGCCCTCTACGGAGGTGGCGTATTGCTCTATACCGGTTCGCTCATTCCTGTTCCGATGTTCTCTAATGAGGAAACGGATGAAGCCCGCCAACTTCTGTTGAATCCGGGCACAGGCAGCGAGGTGCTGATGCGCCTCTATCCGCTCTATCAGTTCAAGGGTATGACGGGCGGAAAGGCGATGCTCCAGGCTAAGTGCGATTACTTCAACATGTGCCGACATGTAGAGGATGATTGTTTCTCTATGAGCACCGCCCTGATGTTCTGTCTCTACGGCAACCCGATGCTCCATGTCCGTCACAGAGAATATGTGGTTGAATCTGCCCTGCAGAATGATGCGATGCCACCAGCTCCTATCAAGGCAGACGGTTCTCCGCTCAAGAAGACTATGCGACAGCGCCTGCTGCAGAAGGATAAGAGCAACCAGTCGCTCATCGACCAGATTCGTGGTTATGTGGATGAGAATCTCAATGCCATCCGAAATATGGTAGAACAGCATCTGTACCAGCAGCTGGGATTGAAACCGGAAATGCTGGATAGCATCGACCAGGTAAGCCGACCTACCATCGACGGCAATTACGAAACGGGATATTCATTCAACTATCACGACGCAAGCCGCCAATATGGAGCTGACACCTTCGTAGAAGTAGATGCCCAGGGCAAGACGAAGCGAATCTATACAACAAAATAATCTGTCCCCTATAAAGGGACTCTATAGCAAATAACAAAAATAATAACAATCATAAAAACTGAAACATATGGGATTTTTTGGTTTTAAATCTTCTAGAGAAGTAGAAGAAGAGAAAAGACAGGCTGCCGAGGAAGCAGCGAGAAGAGTGGAACAGAACAACCTGACCAACCTCAGTAACCTGAGCAAAGGTAGTCAGCTGAACTTCGCCATCCCTTACTTTGATGTCTTCGACCCACGTCTGCAAGATTATGGCGTACCAGTATCTGTACATGGTGCCGTAGTATATGCTATCGAGGACATGGATCTCTTCCATAGTGTGAACCGCAATGAGGGTTACAGCGACGAGACTTTCAAGAATAAGCTTCGTGGCCAGCTCACCAAGTTCATCAAGAGTGTAGTTAGCAATGCCCCTTCTGACGCTCAGATTCCTGTAGTTCAGATTGAGCGCAAGATTTTTGAGATTAGCGAACTCATCCAGCAGCGTGTTACTCCACAGGTGGAGAAGCTTTTCGGCATCACCATCCGCAGTCTCGACATCACAGGCATCAACGTGGATAAGGAGAGCCGTGGCTATCGTGAACTCAAAGCCCTCACTGCCGACCTGGAGAAGGAGCGTATGATGGCTCAGCACAATGCCCAGATTTCCAACTTCAACCTCAACAACGACCTTCAGCAGGATATGCTCAAGAAGCAGTCTGAGTTGAATCTCGATGCCATGGGCAGAAAGCAGGAACTCGACCTTGGCGGTCAGGAGGAGTTGCAGCGTATGAATTTGGAGAACCAGCGTGAAACCATGCGTATTCAGCGTGAGGAGATGCAGCGTGCTTCTCGTCTCCAGACAGAGCAGACCTTTATGGGTGCTCATCAGGCAAACCTCAATGCTGGTGTTCTCAACAATGCCACAGACAATGGTATCAATGCCTTCCGCCAGCAGGCTATGGGTGGTGGTATGAACAACATGGGGCAGATGGGAGGAGCTCCTCAGATGCCAGGTCAGAAAGGCATGGGTGGTACACCTCAGATGCCAGGCATGGGTGCTGCTGTTCCTCAGGTACAGTATTATATTGGCATCAATGGTCAGCAGTATGGTCCATGCGATTGGAACAAGCTTCAGCAGCTCGTTCAGCAGGGTCAGTTCACCCAGCAGTCATACGTTTGGAAGAACGGTATGGCGCAGTGGGAGTTTGCAGGTAATGTGACAGAACTTGCTCCGCTCTTCCAAGGCACGGCACCACAGATGCCTGGAATGCCGCCTACTATGCCGGGGATGTAATGTAAACAATATGAATATCAAAACTAAATATGTAATGATATGGGACTATTTAAAGTTTTAGGTGGTGTCGTTAAAGGCATAGCTACAGTAGTAGGCGGTGTTGCCAAGGGAACAGCTCTTATTGCAGAAGGAGTTGTGAAGGGCACTGTTGTCGTTGCAGAAGGAATCTCTGATGCATTGGGGGAAGATGAGAAGAAGGAAGGAACCAACAATTCTACCACGACAGATTGCTTCGTTATAGAAGAAGGCACGACAAGTGTTGAGGCAGAAAACTTTGAAAGCTATAACGGCGAAAGAACCATTGTTCTACCTTCCACACTTGAAAAAATAAGCTACGATGCCTTCGAAGAATGTCAAAAAGTAGGCAAGAGAGACTTCTTCAAGGTCTCTAAACTAAAAACAATACCATCGGGGCTGTTTGATGGGCTTCATCATCTGTCTGAGATTATCATCCCGAAAGGTGTTATAGAGATTGAACCTGATGCCATCATAGATTGCAAGCGACTCTGCAAGGTGGTTCTACCAAGCACTTTAAGAGAAATGGGAAGTCAATTCTCCGGCTGCGAAACTTTGAGAGAGATAGACACAACAAAAGTTTGTCGTCACTAAGATCTCCCAGACTGTTCGGTTGAGGGTGAAAACAGAACACGTAGATTTGTCATTCCGCAAGGTGTAGAAATAGTGGGTAGTTCTTTCTTTGAAAGTAGCAATCTGCAAGAAATATATGTTCCAGCCTCTGTAAGAGAAATTGGCAGCATAAAGGATAATGACGAGAATGATATAGATGTTTATATCTATTCTGACCAAATTGATGACATCGAAGACTTGTGTTGTGACGCAAGGCTCATCTACGTCATGCCAGAGGCATACGGACACTATAAGGAGCTGATGGACGATATAGACACAGATGCCAAATTGAAAAAGATGCCTTCAGAGAAGTTGAACTTCTATCAAGAATATTCTGTAACAGAGCCTGAGAAATCCAAAGTGCCAAAGACTGTTGAGCCTAAAGCACAGACTGTTGAGAGCATGACTGTTGCACCGCCAATGCCACAAATTCCACAAAAAAGTGAATCTATTCCCACACAGGCTACAGCGGCTCAAGCAGTCAAGTCACCAGGCAATCTGTTCTCTGATGGTTTGAAGGAACTGATCAACTCTGTCGCCGAAAGTGACGAGTTGACTGACAAGAAGAAGGAGATTGTCCTGCACCGTGCTATCAAAGAGGGAGAAGACCCTGACGAGGTAGAGATGGTACTAGAAGCAAGATTCTTTGAAGCTCATAACAAATAAGATAAAATTCAACAACAATAAAATTACTATGTACAACGAGAAGTTAGAAGCACTCATCACGGCCGCATTGGCTGATGGAGTGCTAACAGAAAAAGAGAAACAAATTCTCTTTAAGAAGGCTGAGGCTATGGGCATCGACCTCGATGAGTTTGAAATGGTACTGGATGCTCGTCTTGTGGAACTCAAGAAGAAAGAAGCAAGAGAGAACCAACAGTATCAATTGGAGATGGAAAAGGCCAAATCAGCCCAACCCTCCGCACCAAAGTCTGAGAAATATGGTGATGTACGCAAGTGTCCTGCTTGTGGTGCCATCGTTCCTTCCATGGCTGCAAAATGCCAAGAGTGTGGACATGAATTTGTAAATGTTGGTGCCAATATGACAACCAGATTGCTTATGCAGAAGATAGATGAAATACAATCTCAGTCTGCTTTGTTACAAAATGGAGTCAATGCTAAAGATAAGGAAACAGCAGCGGTTGAAACTAATGCCGCAAGGCAGCAAGTGGAAGAAAGAACCATTCAAGCCATACAAAACTTCCCAATTCCAAATACAAAAGAAGACATTTTGGAATTTATGACTCTATGTATGAGCAATAGTGGTGCGGATAATTCTGTCCAAAACCCGATTCAAAAAGCTTGGATGGCTAAAATGAAACAAACCATTGCAAAGGTTCAAGTTTCCATGCCCAATGACAAGGATGCTCAAATGCTCATTTGGCAGTATAACCAAATGATTGAAGAAGGAAATTCCAAATTTAAAAACACCTTAAAGTGGATGGGTATTATTTTGGGAGGATTATTCCTATTCGGGTTAACATTAGCAGGACTAATACAAATCTTTCACTAAATGCAACACAAATGAAACGAACTATAATTTATGTATTCGGTCCCAAACGCCTATCTTCTCATTACATCTCCAACATAGAGTTGAATAGAGAAGACGGCGGTTGGCTCAAGATAGGTCAGACATCTGAGGATGATGACAACAAGGACAAGTTGGATAGTGCTATGGAGCGTATCAACCAAGAGTCGCGCACTGGCATTCCTGAAGTGTGCCAGTTATTTGATGTCTTTGAGTATCCTGAGTTGAGTGGAAAAGTGGATGACAGAATCCGCAACATTCTGACCAATGAACTCTACAGTTTAGAATGCTCAAAAGTGCATAATCAAGGGCTCAACAAATATGAGAAAAAAGCAGGATGCGAGTTTGTCTATGGTGTGACACGCAACCAAGTGCTCAATGCAATAGCCAAGTTTGAGCGTGACCTCATCCTTGAGCGTTACGGAAAGAAAGGCTTCGACGAATTCATGGAGTTGATAAAGCACAATAACTCAGGAGAGTTGCCTTTTGAGCCTGACACCGAAGACGATTCGGATGATGCCAAAGTAAATAACAAAGAGACACAAGAAGCAAAGATAGCATGGTGCAATAATCTTTGGGATAAAGTAATTGCAAAAGTCAAGGACAAAGTACAATCGCACATTAACAATCCCCTGGGACGACCATATGTCAGTTTAAGTTCTCCAACCCACGATGGCTTTTTTTACGACTGCGGTTACAGCGTTCGCTATGGAATTGCCACAGTAACGATTACGACATATAAAGGCGAGGAAGCTAAAAATCATATGCAGCAATTCATTGCAAATAACAATATCATCTCTCAACTACCAAATTTGATACTGAAGCAAGGAGCTAAGAATGAGAACAAGTGGGCATGGCTTGTATCAGACACTTTGGACAAATCTGAGGATGATTTGGTAGATTGGTTCGCCAATACCATCATTTCATTCTATAACGCATTTGAAAAATAGAATAATAAAACTATGGCAGAGAACAAAAAGAAAGTTTATTTAATCACCTTCAAATGTGACTGCATTTTAGGTGAGTGTGCTCAGATCATAAATGATGAGTGTGGACTGAATGACTTAGGATATCGCTTGGATTTTGAACAGAAGAAGACAATTCTGTTCCTCCGCTGCCTGAATTGGATCAAGACATAGAGACTCCTCCTGTAGTAGAAGAAGAGACACTGGATACCCAAGAAGAAACAGGGAATATCCAGGAAGAATCCGAAGAGATTCCAACCATACAGAAGTCTCCTGGCAACCTGTTCTCAGATGCTCTTGAGGAGCTCATCAATTCTGCAGCAGCAAGTGATGAGCTGACAGACAAAATGAAGGAGATTGTCTTACGCCGTGCTGTTAAGGAGGGAGAAGATCCCGACGAGGTAGAAATGGTGCTTGAGGCAAGATTCTACGAGAAGCATCATTAATACGTATAATAATAATAAATAAATTTATCTACTATGTACAACGATTTAATAAGAAAAAATAATATGAATAATTTATTTGTAGATGCATTACAGAACAATCCTATCTTCCAGCTATCCCTATCTTCTAAGGAGTTGTTTCATAGCAACTTTTTGGCATGGTTAGCAGAAGATAAGAATACGCAAGCCCTTTTCAAAAAGATTCTTTCTACCTGGTTAGGAGAAGATACTTTTGATTATAATACAGATTGTATGGAAGTCAAACGCGAATACAAGAATTTTGATTTTAGTATTTGCGAGAAAATAATCAACGATGAGGAATCAGAAACGGGAAAAATCCGTCTGGTTCTAGAGAATAAATTCAAGAGTATAGCTTATAAGGCTCAGCTTGATAATTATAAAAAGAAAGTTGACGATCTTAACGAAGAGGCAGACAAAGCACAATGTAAAGTAGAGTTGAAGTTAAAAAGACTCAATACTGCAAAGTTTGAGAATTGGAAAGGAAACGCAAAACTTCCAAAGACAAAGTATATCTTACTCACATTAGCTGAAGATTTCTTAGACAAAGAAGCTGTCAAACAATCCGGATGGATAATTGTGACATATGCAGATTACTCTAAAACCCTACACGACAATCTGGCTCTTGTCAAAGATAAGTTTTACAAGGAACTTCTGGAAAAATATTGCGAGTTTATTGATGCATTCTACACATATACCAACAACTGTTTGGAACAAATTAAATATACTGACAATTGGGAAATTCTCAAAAATGAGGATTTTTCCACCCTCCGCTGCAATGATATATGGCAGAAGCTTGTTATGCACCAATGTGCCTTGCAATTAACCAAGAAACTAGAAAAGAAGTTTGGTAAAGATTTTCAGCCAATAATCGTCACTTCTGATCAAGAAATCTGGGGAGAAAATGGTACTGAAAATAAAAACAAATTATTTATGAGAGTTAGCTACTACCATGGTGAAGCCCTCCTTGAATTGAAGTATCTTATTCCCCAAAAGGGTATCTTTGTGCTCCAACAGCAAGGTAACCATCCTTTGAGAGCCGGTTTTTTAGATATGCTTTCGAAAAAGCCAAAATATTCCAAAGAACATGATACAAAGAATTGGAATGAAGAGACTGATAGGATCATTAGAGGAGCTAAACTTGCAACTATGGTTCCCCCTAAGAAAGTGGAATCAGAAGATAAGCCCCGATACAATTCTTTTGGAGTTTTCTATTATAACGATTTAAATACCGTTACTAAAAATATAGAAAATACGCTTGATGATATGATTGACAATATCAATCAAGTTATTAATCTTGTAAAATAGCAAAACAAGTGAACAAATAAAATTATTTTTACTATGTACAACGAGAAGTTAGAAGCACTCATCACAGCAGCATTGGCAGATGGAGTATTGACTGACAAAGAGAAGAATCTTCTCTTCAAGAAGGCCGAGGCCATGGGCATCGACCGCGACGAGTTTGAACTGGTACTTGAGGGTCGTCTTGCTAAGCGCAAGAAAGAAATGGAAGCACAGGCTCCTCAGGCAGCTAAGCCTGCTAAGAAGGAAGGTGCAATTCCACAGGAACTTGATGACCTCATCAAAGAGTACCTTACCGACGGTATCATCTCTACCAAGGAGCGTCAGGTACTTTTGAACAAAGCACAGGCTCTGGGTTTGAATGTTGACGAGGTTGATCTGTACATCGATGCACAGCAGCAGAAGGCTGATCAAGCCGTAGCAGCAGCTATGAACAAGCGTCGTGGCAAGACCTGCCCTTACTGCGGTAGTTCTGTTCCTGAACTGACTGACAAGTGCCCTAATTGTGGTAGCAACATCACACCTGAGGCAAGTGAGGAGTTAGAAGACATCTTCGAGCACCTCGAATCTGCATTAGTTAACTTCAAGTCTGGAGAAGATGTAGAGAAAAACAAGGCAGAAGTAGAGCGCTATGTTCGCAAAGCAAGAATGTATTATGGCAACAACCCTAAGATTCAGCGCTTGCTTGATGAGGTTGAGACAGAATCTGAAGCAGCAAAGGTAGATGCAAAAAAGAGATTCTGGTTGGATCTAATAAGAAGAAATAAGCAGATTGTAATAATTGTTGTAGGATTTATTGGTCTTGCTGTTTTTTGTTTTACTGTTTATTATTTGCTTTCTCCTGACAGAGCTTACAATAATGCCCTAAAAGAGGTTGAAGCAACAACTGAGCAAGTTGTGGATATGATAAATGATGGCAACTTTAAAGGTGCAAAATCAAAATTATCAACTCTTTCTTTTGCAGTAGTAGAAGGTAGCGATCACAAGTTTGTTACAATAACAGATTTTGATGGTGCATATTTAGCTTTGATAAAGGCATACATAAAAGCGGATGACCTTGATAATGCAGAAGAAGTGGGCGCCGCCTATATGGGAAAGATTGATAATGAAATGACTTGGCAAGATACTTCTTGCTACAAAACACTTAAAAAGGAATTTAAGAAAAGGAGCCGTGACTTCTCTGCTTTAAAATCACAATATGATTATGACGATTAAGTCGAATAATGATATCTTCAGATAATATTCAGAAAATAAGAAACTATTAATTATGAACATATTTAAATGAACATTAAAAGCTGACCGTGCCGGAATGAAGAAAGGCACAGTCGTTGAGGTAACAACCTCACTCGCAAGTTGTGACGCTCACAATATTGCAGATGCATGTGAGGCTCAGTTTGGCAAGAAATCTCGTGAAGCTTCGCACCCAAGCTATTGGGATATCCGAGAGTGTAAACTAAACTGTGTCAAGCTACAATAAAAGTAGTTTAACACAGTTT
>ERZ791808.307-NODE-307-length-63257-cov-3.842189_pt1 | contig 63257 bp, 53 predicted proteins | sample MGYA00510305_ERZ791808 | MGnify/ENA primary metagenome ERZ791808 (study PRJEB30046, sample SAMN00792024) | human gut metagenome | study: EMG produced TPA metagenomics assembly of the A metagenome-wide association study of gut microbiota in type 2... | reverse complement strand
ACACACACACACACACACACACACACACACACACACACACACACACAAGGCAGACGTACATTTAAGGTAACACACCCGCGCGTAATATACACTAAAATATTTCACCTGCAAGAGGACACAGCATTCTCCGGCAGGTTTTTTCATGTTTGTACCCCATGCGGGCACAAGCACCCGCTTATGCTGAAAATAACTCTCAAGTATCCACACTTTAATACCACTAAAAACGTATGCGTAGAAAAGTAAAACCGGGAAAGCTACGTGGCAACACAATGCCCAACGAACTCACCCTGAATCCCAATGACTTCACCCTCCAGCTCATCGGCGGAATGAAGTATTCACTCGCCGACATCATCCAACTCGTCCTCCTCGACGGAGCTACGGTGAAGACCGCCCAAGACCTCGAAGAGAGCTTCCGCATGGTGATGGAAAAAGGCATCGAAATGTCCCTGATGGGCAACAACGTCAGCCTCGAGTACATCCAAATGCGCGCCTCCGTGAGCGGCGTATTCGACAGCAGCACGGAAAGCTTCTCCCGCCCCAAGCACGAGGTGAACCCCGTCATCGTGGCAGGCGAAAGCTACCTCGAAGCCGCTCATCAGACCCTTGTGGAAAACATGGGCCCGGCACAGAACAATATCATCGCCGAAGTAGTGAACCGCAGCACCAAGCAGGTGAACACGGACATCACCGCCGGAGGCGTCCTCGAACTGCACGGCAAGGGCCTGAAAGTGGTAGGCAGCGAGGAATACCCCGCCCACGTCTACATCTGCGACGCCGCAACGGGCAACATCGCCAAGAACATCGCGGTGGAAGACCTGCTGACGAACCTCCCCACGCAAGTCATGTTCCAAGTGCCCGCAGGACTCGAAGCAGGCAAGAAGTACATCGTGAAGATCTCCACGCAGGCTACAGGCACTTCCACCAAGCTGCTGAAAATGCCCCGTCTTATTATAAGCGACATCGTACTGACATGCGTATAACCCCTCTTCTTGTTCGCTATGGCACGAACGTACGTGTTCGTGGTATGGCGAACGTATGCGTTCGTGGTGGTACGAACGTATGTGTTCATCGTATAGCGAACGTATGACGTCACGCCTTAGTGACTTTTTTGACAGAGAAACAAACGGGTGGTGAACACCCGACACATATTATATAGTACTAATCAATAAAAACAAAAAGAGTATGAAAACAAAAACATTACTTTTAGCAAGCCTGCTCGTCGCTGCATTGACGGCGCAGGCACAGACGGTGGAATACACGGATGCCAATGGCAAGTCCTCTAAATCAATCAATGAATTCCAAGACCATGATTTGCAAAATGCTACAACTATTACCCTTAGCGGAGCTTGGGATGATGAGGATTTAAGCAAGTTGAGGTTAGTATTGATACAGGAAGACTACAAGAATAAACAGCTAAAAACGGCAGACCTCAGTGCTATGACTTTCAGTGGCATCATTTCTAATGGAATGACTGAACTATTTAACCATTGTGAAGTACTAAGCACCTTGAAGATGCCGACGGATGCATCTGCTGCCAATGTGCATAGCTTTTCCGAAACCTTCTGGTATTGTTCTGAACTGACAGAGGTAGACCTCTCGGCATTTACCGGTATAAGTTATTTCGGCGGAGCTTTCGGAAGTTGTGAAAAGCTGAAAACTGTGAAGATGCCTGCCAAAAACGACTGTGAAGATATTTACGGTATCGATTTTAGCAATGCCTTCGAATTCTGCTCTGAACTGACAGAGATAGACCTTTCGGCTTTCACCAATATACATGATCTCACCGGTATCTTCGACCAATGCCGCAAGCTGACTACTGTAAAGATGCCTGCCAAGAATACGACGTATATGTACTTTAACTATGCCTTTAGAGGATGCTCAGAATTGAGAACTATCGATATTTCCGGCTTTACCAATGTGGGCTCTTTCTCTGCAACTTTTTCAGGATGCAAGAATTTGACGGAAGTAAAGATGCCTGCTAGCTCTGAATCTGAGGACGCATACTTTCGGAGTACATTCTCCGGATGCAGCAAGCTGACCTCCGTCGATTTGCGTGCATTTACTAGAGTAACCGACTATAAAGAAACTTTTCACGGCTGCACAAGCATGGAAGAAATCTATCTGGGTACTGCTGTAATCTTTGAGCCCGAGAACTATGGCGGTAGCTATACCGATACCTTCACCGATTGCCCTTCCACCTGCAAAGTCTACCTCCCCAAAGGCGTAATGGAAGCACCCGAAGCATGGCGTGACGCCCCTGTTACCTTCATTCCCGATGGCGGTGGTGCCGGCATCGAGGCTAACGGCGTGACGGAAGCGATCCCTGCCATCAGCCACGTCTACAGCATAGACGGACGTCTGATCAAGACCGTCCCTGCTGCCGAGTACAGCACATTGAAGAATGGTTTGGACAGAGGCATCTATATCGTGAACGGTGAGAAGATGATGGTGGAGTAGAATAGGAGAAACTCCCTCCCCCCTTCGGGGTACTCCCTCTATGAACAGAGGGAGAGTTTTTTGAATATCCTCCTCTGTTTATAGAGGAGGTGTCGCGTTAGCGACGGAGGAGTAAGAGGGAATAGAATGCGAATGACGCGGGTCAGAGTTAAAAGCCTGATCCGCGTCATTTGCATTCTATACGGTTGATGCGTAGCCCTTCGCGCGGTAATTGGCAAATTGGTTGCCGATCAACTGCTTATTACGCAGATCTTATCCAATATCCCGTTCATATAGGCAATAGCCACGCCGTAATTGGTCATGGGGATGCCTTGCGCACGGGCACGGGCGATACGGCTGAGCACGTATTTACGGTTGAACATGCAGGCTCCGCAATGGATGACGAGGTCGTAGGCGGACAGGTCTTCGGGAAAGTCGCTGCCTGCCACAATGTCTATTTGCAAGTGTTCCCCTACCCGTTTGCGTAACAATCTCGGAAGCTTCACCCGTCCGATATCTTCCGTCAGCGGAGCATGGGTGCAGGCTTCGGCTATCAGCACGCGGGAGCGTTCGGTAAGGCGGTCGATAGCAGCGGCACTCTCCATGTAGTAACGGATGTCTCCTTTGTATCCGGCAAAGAGGACGGAGAAGGAGGTGAGCAGGCTCTCGGCAGGCTTCTTCCGGTAGACCTCGTGAAATACTTGGGAGTCGGTGACAATCAGCCGGGGCGGGCGGGCAAGGACTCGAAGGGTATCGTCCATCTTGTCGGTGGTGCAGCTCATGACGAGGCACTTCTTGTCGAGCAGTTCACGGAGGGTCTGTACTTGCGGCAGGATAAGCCGGCCTTTCGGGGCTTGGATGTCCTGCGGCATAATGAGCAAGACCACATCGCCTTCCGATACAAGGTCACCGGTGATAGTCTGCGTGCCCGAATCGGCAGGAAGTACCTCTACGATAGCATTGAAGAGCTGGTTGATACCCATGCGTTCCTTTGCACTGACGGCTACGGACGGTACTTTATGAGTATCTCCCATAAGCCCGGCATACATTTCCGCACTCGGCAAAGTATCTGCCTTATTAACCACCAGAATGAGCGGGATACCCTTTTCCTTCAACATAACCACCCACTTACGTTCCAACTCCGACAGGTAGCGTCCACAAACAAACAGGATGACGTCCGCCCGCTCTATGGCTTTCAGGGTGCGGGCAACGCGCTTTCCGCCCAACTCCGCATCATCGTCATCGAAGCCCGGAGTGTCTATCAGCAGACATGCACCGAGCGGATGGATTTCCATCGGCTTACTGACGGGGTCGGTGGTGGTGCCCGGTATTATGGATACGATGGAAGTATCTTGCCCGGTCAAGGCATTGATCAGGGAGGACTTGCCCATGTTGCGCCGTCCTAAGAGGGCGATGTGCAGGCGGTTGGAGTTCGGAGTTTGATTCATATTGTTATTATTATTGTTTTAGGAAAAGGAAGAACGAAGAACAAGGTACGCGGATGACACAGATAAGGCTGATTAAAGCGGATTTAATATAATAATCCGTCTGTATCCGCTTAATCCGTGTCATCCGCGTACCTTGTTCTTTACTTTCAACATTCAATTCATTATTTCATTCTATTTAAAACCGGAAATCGCGTTTCCCCTCTTCTATCTCACGGAGGTTGCGCAGGGCTATCTCCTTTATCTTCGGGTTGGGAATCTGCTCCACCTCCCGGTGTATCATGCGGATACCTTTCTCACGGGTATCGGGAGAGGCATAATCCTCCAAATACTCCTTCAAAGTCATCAGGGCATTGGGCGCGCAGCAGTTGGCTATCTGACCGGACTTTACCAACGACATGAAACGGTCGCCCGTACGTCCGGCGCGGTAACAGGCGGTGCAGAAGCTGGGGATATGCCCCAAGTCGAGCAACCAATTCACCACTTCATCCAATGTACGGGTGTCGCTCACATCAAACTGTGCCGAGTTCTCCTCTTCCGGCACGGCATAACCGCCTACGCTGGTGCGTGAGCCTCCGCTTATCTGCGAGATACCGAGTTCGAGCACCTTACGGCGGGTGGCTTCCGATTCGCGGGTGGAGATAATCATCCCCGTATAAGGCACGGCGATACGAATGACGGCGATGATACGGCAGAAGATGTCATCGGATATGGCATCGGGAAAGTCCTGCGTAGAAATGTCGTCTGCCGGACAGATGCGCGGCACGCTGATGGTGTGCGGACCGACACCGAACCTTGCTTCCAGATGTTCGGCATGCATCAGCAGCCCCACGAAGTCGTAACGATACGTGTTCAGTCCGAACAGCACGCCTATGCCCACATCGTCGATGCCGCCTTCCATCGCGCGGTCCATCGCTTCCGTGTGATAAGCATACTTGCTTTTGGGCCCCGTAGGATGCAGTGCCTCGTAGTTCTCCTTATGATAGGTTTCCTGAAAGAGGATGTACGTACCGATACCGGCATCCCTCAATTTACGATAATTCTCCACCGTAGTGGCAGCGATGTTCACATTCACCCGGCGTATTGCACCGTTCTTATGCTTGATACCGTAGATAGTTTGGATGGACTCCAAGATATAATCGATAGGATTGCGCACGGGGTCTTCTCCGGCTTCCAATGCCAAACGCTTATGCCCCATATCCTGCAAGGCAATCACTTCCTGTTCTATCTCCTCCTGCGAGAGTTTCTTGCGGGCAATAGTCTTGTTCTTCAAATGATAAGGGCAATACACGCATCCATTCACACAGTAATTGGACAGGTACAGCGGTGCGAACATCACGATACGGTTGCCGTAGAACTTATGCTTAATCTCCCGTGCCAAATGGAAGATACGCTCGATCAAGTCGGGTTGGTCACACTCCAGCAACAGGGCGGCTTCCCTGTGTGAGAGGCCTTTGCATTGAGCAGCTTTATCTATCAGTTGTTCGATGAGAGGTCGGTTACTTTTGTTTGTGCGGGCATAGTCCAACGTATCAAGTATCTCCTGATGGTCGATGAACTCTTCCGCGTGTTTTGAATTTGGTTTATACATGACGTATATTGTTTTTATAGTACTGATTCTTCTTCATTATTCGTTTCGGGCAGCCTCATAGTCTCCCCTGCTGTTGGATATCTTGTATCCGATGGCATTCAGGCGTTCCGCCAATTGTCTTAGCCCCTCTGCCGCCTCCGCACCGAAAGATGCCTTATTGTCATACAGCGAGTATTTCTCCCGTTGCTCCGTAGGCGAAAGATTGGGCATCACCACATTTGCCCCTGCCTGTATGCCCCGTTCCCGTCCGTCTGCAACGAGCGTAGCCAACGCAGTGGTGGCAGGTATCAATGCTGCCGGATGCATCAGCCGGAAGATGGAGAGCAACCGCAAAGTCATTTCCACACTCCCTGCCGGATAGGACGCAAACGGCGTGTCATGATGCGGTATGAAAGGCCCGATACCGATCATCTCGGGGCGGAACTGCTCGATGAAGAGCACGTCCTCCACCAGATGGTCAACGGTCTGTCCCGGACTGCCTACCATCATACCCGTACCCGTCTGGTAGCCGATTTTTTTTAATCTATATAAACATTGCAACCGTTTGTCATATGACATTACGGCCGGATGGAGCAAGCGGTAATGCTCTTTATTATAGGTTTCGTGACGAAGCAGATAACGGTTTGCACCTGCCCGAAAGAAACGTTCATAGGCATCTCGGAATTTCTCGCCTAAAGACAAAGTGATAGCACAGTCGGGAAACTCACCGTGTATAGCAGAAACTATTTCCTCAATCCACTCATTTGTCATAGAGGACGACTCCCCTCCCTGCAGCACAAAGGTGCGGAAGCCGAGCCTGTACCCCTCGCGGCAACAGTCCAAAATCATCTCCCTGCTTAATTCATAGCGGGGTAACGAACGGTTTCCTATCCGTATGCCGCAATAATAACAGTTATTATGGCATTGATTGCCAATCTCGATAAGTCCTCGAATGAACACCTCGTTACCAAACCGGCCGAACGTCACTTCCTGTGCCTGCATCCGCAGATACTCCAGCGTATCGGCATCCCGGCAAAGGAGAAGTTGCTTGTACTCCCCGGCAGTCAGACGGTGTTCCCTACGGAACTTATCAATCAATTGTATCATACGTCTTCTCCTGCTTGTCCAACTCCTGCACAAACTGACGTTTACCGGCCACGATTTCATTATGTGCGCATGGCCCGGTGATGCATCCACCCTCGCACGCCATTACTTCAATGAATTGTCCGGCAGCCTTGCCCGTCTTGGCATAAGCACGCAATGTTCCTATATTCTTCTTATTCAGATCGGACACCTGAACCGCACTGATCTTATCACCGTCGGCTTTCAGATAAGCCTTCACCGCTCCCATCACTCCACCGGACTGACCGAAGCCATGTGCTTCACGTACGGATGAAAAGTCCACCACATACGATTGAGCCTGTTCCATTTGAATACCCAACCCATCCAATACAGAAGCCACTTCCTCGAATGTCATGACAAAATCCACCGCCTCATCACGTTGCGCTTCCTTGCGTTTCGCCACACACGGGCCGATGAACACCACTTTCGCATCCGGATATTTCTTCTTGGCAATACGGGCTGTATAATACATGGGCGAACCTGTGCCGGACACGTACGGTTTCATGTTCGGAATATGTTTATTCACTAATTCAATATAAGACGGACAGCAGGAAGTAGTCATGAACTTCTGTCCCTCTTCCAGTTTCTCCTGCAATTCATGGGCTTCGTTGCTCACCGTATCCATTGCTCCCTGAGCCACCTCAATAACGTCGGCAAATCCTAAAGCACGAAGTGCTCCGTACACCTTATCTATTGTCGTACCAAACTGTCCTAAGATGGAGGGTGCAACAATGGCTACTATCTTTTCACCTTTACGTATCTTATGCAATACATCGAACACTTGCGATACCTCGAAGATAGCCCCGAACGGACAAGCATTCAGACATTTGCCACAATAAATACACTTTGACTCATCAATATGCTCGATACCCTTTTCATCCTTACTGATAGCTTTTACAGGGCAAGCCTCCTCGCAGGGTACGGGAATGTAGACAATGGCATGATACGGGCAGTTCTTATGGCAAATACCGCAACTGATACATTCGTCATGATCAATCCATGCCTGCCCGTTATCTTTCACGTGTACCGCTTTCTTCGGACAATTGCTCTGACAACTGCGCGCCGTGCATCCGCGACAAAGATTGGTTATCTCATAGTTAATACGCACACATGCCGAGCAGGCTTCATCAATAACACACATGATGTTATCTTTCGGCTTTCCTGTCTCTGCACGTTCCAATGCCTGTCTTGCATATTCAGACAACAGCGTCAGTTCATCCGTTTCATCCTCCATATCCAGTCCGAGCAACGGTAATGATTTGTATTTCCATACGGCACGTTCCTTATGTACACAGCAACGCCCCGCATGCTTTGACCTTCTCGGACTCAGCTCAATAGGAAGCCGGTCTATCTTCTCAACTAATTCATTCGTATTCCACAATTTTACAAGCTCTGTCAACAACCTGTGACGGACAATCATAATGTTGTTCGTAAATGCCATAGTTCTTTATCTGGGTTAGTTAGTTATTACAGGATGCAAAGATAACTATAATTTATAGAGTGTACGGGAAAGATGAACAAGAAAATAAAGAGATTACCGATGAAAAGAACGGTGCTCCTCCACTTTTGAGAATTAATGCCGGCTTTGAAATGGACGTTGAATTGAACATGCAATGAAATAAAAGAGAGAAAGCCATTGCTTATCTATCTAAAGTAACTACTTTTGAACCATAGAAAGAGAACGGTAAACAAATTAAAACCTATCGATTAATGGATACGCACAAAGAAGTTATTTTCGTACTGCTCAATGAATTTGCAGATTGGGAGGGAGCATTTATAGCCTCAAGTCTTCATAGCGGAATAGAACCCGGAAGAGCCAAATATACAGTAAAAACCTTATCGCTCACAAAAGCCCCCGTAGTCTCCATCGGTGGTTTCAAAGTATTGCCCGACTATGACATTCACACGATTCCCGATGAATACGCGGGATTAGTCCTGATAGGCGGCATGAGTTGGTTCACCCCCGAAGCGCAGCTCTTGGTTCCTCTTGTAGAAGATGCCATAGCAAACAGCAAGTTAGTTGCCGGAATATGCAATGCATCCGTTTTTCTGGGTATGCACGGTTTCCTGAATCAAGTAAAACACACCAGCAACACACTGGAATATCTGAAACAATACGCAGGAGAAAACTATACCGGCGAAGCAGGTTACATCAACGAACAAGCTGTCAGAGACGGTAACATAGTAACCGCCAACGGAACCGGATACTTGGAGTTCTGCCGGGAAATACTATACGCTCTGGATGCCGACATACCGGAAAAGATTGAAGACAACTATCTTTTTTCTAAAGTCGGACTGTGTGAACTGATAAAGCAGAGAGGAGAATAACAGATTATACTAAGCAAGCCTAACCATCGACATCAGCAAGCCTAAGCATCAGCATAGGCAGGATTAAGCATGTCCATCCTGAAAAGTAGATCGTTTGACAACTGTCAGACGCATAACTGACAATTGTCAGACACGTGTTTGACAGCTGTCAAACGATCGTCGTACAGTTGGCAGACGATTTAGTTCACAGGAGGCACGAACTTAGCCATACGCACCCTTCGGCTTAAAGGTACGGAGGTGAACGCTTAGACATGGGCATCTGCGAAGCCTTAACTATACCGGCAAAAGACAGGACACGGCAGGCAGACGGGAGGTTTCTTTATTTTTTTGCCAATTAATGAAGGTAAAAAGCATTGATTTTATATCTTTGCAAAAACCATAATCATTAAACGAGACCATGAAAAAGCCCCTTTTTGCAGTTTACTTGTTTTTACTCTTCTCAACCGCACTATATGCAGAGCGAAAAGACATTTTATTGAATAGCGACTGGACGTTCCGCCTCAGTCATCAGATACAGAACAGCGAAGGCAGAAGGGTAGATCTGCCACATACATGGAATGCTCAGGATGCACCGGCGGGCAATCCTGCCTATATACGCGGAATAGGCAACTATAAGAAAACGCTTCATGTATCCGAAGAATGGAAAGGGAAAAGACTTTTCCTTCGTTTCGAGGGTGCAAACAGCATTACCAACCTGTTTATCAACGGGAAGCATTTGGGAGAACACAGAGGAGGATACGGTGCTTTTGTGTTTGAAATCACAGACGATGTAAAATACGGCGCGGATAATATCATCTGGGTACGGGTAAACAATGCAGAGCAACTTGAAGTGATGCCGTTGGTAGGTGATTTCACGTTCTATGGCGGCATTTACCGGGACGTACATTTACTGATAACAGACGGGATTTGTATTTCTCCGTTGGATTATGCTTCTCCGGGAGTATATCTCGTACAAGAATCCGTGACAGACGACGAAGCTAAGGTTTGCGCAAGAGTAAACCTGTCTAACGCTTCTCCCGAAGTCGGTGATGTGGAACTCCGTTTATCAGTACGCGACGGTCAGAAAGTTATTTACGAAACACGCCGGAAAGTATTTTTAGGCAAGCAAGCCACCAATCAGGAGCAAATACGTTTCACACTGACCAAACCTCACTTATGGAACGGGCGACAAGATCCCTTCATGTATCAAACGGAGATTGCCTTGTATAAGGAAGGCAAAGAAATTGATAAAGTAGTACAACCTCTTGGTTTACGGTATTACCACATCGATCCCGACAAAGGATTCTTCTTAAACGGAAAGCATTTACAGTTGAGAGGTGTATGCCGCCATCAAGATCGGGAAGGACTGGGCAATGCGCTGGTAGCGGATCATCATAAAGAAGATGTAGCGTTGATGCTTGAAATGGGTGTCAATGCCGCTCGTCTGGCACACTATCCGCAGGCCGACCTTATGTATGATTTAATGGATAAATACGGTCTGATAGTCTGGGCGGAGATTCCGTTTGTAGGTTCGGGCGGTTATGACGATAAAGGCTTCGTAGACCAACCCTCATTCCGGGAGAACGGTAAGGAGCAGTTAAGAGAACTGATCCGTCAACACTACAACCACCCTTCTATTTGTATGTGGGGACTATTCAACGAACTGAAAGAAATCGGGGACAATCCTGTGGAATATGTGAAGGAACTAAATAAGCTGGCACATCAGGAAGACCCTACGCGTCCTACCACCTCGGCCTGCAATGCTAAAGGAGAATTGAACTTCATTACTGACAATATCGCATGGAACCGTTATGACGGATGGTACGGACAGACTCCCGCTTACTTGGGTGAATGGCTGGACGATATGCATAAACAACACCCTAATATCCATATCGCAGTGAGCGAATATGGCGCCGGAGCAAGCATCTATCATCAACAAGATTCATTGGTACAATCCATTCCTAACAGTTGGTGGCATCCGGAGAATTGGCAAACCTATTACCACATCGAAAACTGGAAAGCGATTTCCGCCCGTCCGTATATATGGGGGAGCTTTATATGGAATATGTTCGACTTTTGTGCAGCCCACCGTACGGAAGGCGACCGTCCGGGTATCAACGACAAAGGTTTGGTTACTTTCGACCGTAAAGTACGTAAAGATGCATTCTATTTTTACAAGGCCAACTGGAATCATGAAGAACCTATGATTTATCTGGCAAGCAAACGCAATATTCACCGCACGAAACGCATACAGACCATACAGGCATTCACCAATCGTCCGGGAGCGGAATTGTTTGTAAACGGAAAGAGTTACGGTAAAGTTACAACGGATAACTATGCTGTTGCAGAATGGAAAGATGTAGAGTTACAACAAGGCAAGAACGATATTCGCGTGATATCTACCGACAAGAAAGGAGCGGTAAGCGACAGTTTTTGTTGCACTTTAGATCCTCTACCCTAACTATCATACAGACTTTCTCCGGTACGGATAATAGTCCGGACTTGCCCTTCCGACATCACCCATTAGTGAGGTCTATCGCTATCTAATAAAAAGTGACAGAGGTACGGTCGATTGTCTGCAAACTCCTATCGCTTGCAAACGATCGACCGTATGCCTTGATTACCCTCTATAAATAAAATATATATTGATATGCCATCATCTTATATAGCGGAATTTATCTATATTTGTAGCAAATATATAGCATTCATAACATGGAATTGAACAGGAACAAAAATGATAAAGCAATAACCACAAGTTTTCATACGAAATAGAATATGAAAAAGAAACTAAAATCATGGCAAGGATGGCTATTGTTTTGTGGTGCAATGGTCATTGTGTTCATCTCGGGTCTGGGTATTTCGGCTTTGATGGAACGAAGAAGCGAATCAGATAGCGTATTTAATAATCGTACAACAATAATAAAAGGGACCGAAGCACGCAACGAAATCTTTAAGAATGACTATCCCCATGAGTATCAGACTTGGAGTGAAACGACAAAAACAGATGTACAGGGTGAATTAAATGGGAATGCCGGGGAAGATGTATTGGAACAGCGCCCGGAAATGGTGATACTTTGGGCAGGATATGCTTTCTCCAAAGATTATTCCAATCCACGCGGACATATGCACGCAATCGATGACATCAGGGCTTCGCTCCGTACCGGTGCACCGGCAACGGATACTGACGGTCCACAGCCTTCTACTTGTTGGACCTGCAAAAGTTCGGATGTCCCCCGTATGATAGAGGCTATCGGGGTAGATGCTTTCTATAATAGTAAATGGGGCGCATTAGGAAGTGAAATCGTTAATCCCATCGGTTGTGCCGACTGCCACGAGCCCGAAAGTATGGACTTGCAAATCACTCGCCCGGCTTTAATCGAGGCTTTCCAACGTCAAGGCAAAGATATCACGAAAGTCACTCCGCAAGAGATGCGATCTTTGGTCTGCGCACAGTGCCATGTGGAATATTATTTCAAAGGTGACGGCAAGTACCTGACTCTTCCTTGGGATAAAGGACTCACAGTAGAAGATATGGAAGCATATTACGATGAGGCGGGTTTCTCTGATTACATTCACAAGCTAAGCCGTACTCCGATATTGAAGGCACAGCATCCCGATTATGAAATTTCAAAGATGGGTATTCACGGACAGCGTGGCGTATCATGCGCCGATTGCCATATGCCTTATAAGAGTGAGGGCAGTGTGAAGTTCAGCGACCATCATGTACAAAGCCCGTTGGCTATGATCGACCGTACTTGCCAGACTTGCCATCGTGAGAACGAAACGACATTGCGCAACAACATTTACGACCGCCAGAGTAAAGCAAACGAAATTCGTAACCGGTTGGAACAAGAATTGGCAAAAGCCCATATCGAAGCAAAGTTTGCCTGGGACAACGGAGCTACTGAAGAACAGATGAAAGATATATTGCCACTAATTCGTCAGGCACAGTGGCGTTGGGATATCGGTACGTCATCTCATGGCGGTTCCTTCCATGCGCCACAGGAAGTACAGCGTATTCTATCTCATGGGCTCGACAGAGCCATGCAAGCCCGTCTTGCCATATCCAAAGTATTGGCAAAGAACGGTTTTATAGATGATGTGCCCATGCCAGATATTTCCACTAAAGCTAAGGCGCAAGAATACATCGGCTTGGATATGGACGCCGAAAAGGCCGCGAAAGACATTTTTTTGAAAACTACCGTACCGGCTTGGTTGGAAAAAGCTAAGGCCAACGGACGTTTGGCACAGAAATAAGCGTATTCTGTATGTGGAAAAAACCGTGGGGATATAAAGAAGGTTTTATCTGCGGAGCAGGTCTGTTAGTCACAGGTTTGCTATTACAAAGTATTACAGGGGGAATACGTTGGGAGTTGTTTGCGTGGTCGATTAATATCATAGTCTTGGCATTGTACTTGTTTCTATTAACGGCAATGCATCTGCTTCGCAAACGGGTATATGCCTTTGAATGGTTAAGTCATTATACGTCCGCCGTTTCTTCTCTCATTTACGTAGCAGCTATCACGGTGCTAATGGGATGTATACGGCAAGTACCTTCCACTCAGTCTCCCGTAGACTTACTCGGGCTTTCAAAGATGCTCTCCTTTTGGCCGTTTGTGTTACTTTACAGCTGGTTGGCATCTGCTTTGGGGTTAACCATTCTCCGTACAAGTTTCCCTTTGAAAGTACGTAAGATACCTTTCCTGCTCAATCATATGGGACTTTTCATAGTCCTGCTGACGACAACCTTCGGTAGTGCAGACTTGCAACGCCTGCGAATGATTACTCAAATAGGAAAGACCGAATGGCGAGCTACGGATGAAAATGGTAAATTGGTTGAACTGCCACTTGCCATCGAGCTGAAAGACTTCACGATTTATGAATATCCTCCCAAGTTAATGTTGATTGATAATAGAACGGGGCAACCTCTTCCTGCAAACGCACCCGAGCACCTACTACTCGAAGACGGAATAACAAGTGGTAAATTATTGGATTGGGAAGTAACCATTCTTCAATCTATTCCCATGGCCGCTTCAGTTGCTACGGAAGATACGTTGAAATATACAGAATTTCATTCAATGGGAGCCACTTATGCCATCTATCTTACAGCTACGAATACAAATACCGGACAAACAAAAAGAGGTTGGGTAAGCAATGGAAGTTTCGCATTCCCTTATAAAGCCTTGCATCTGAATGGAGAAAACAGCCTTGTAATGCCCGAACGCGAGCCTCAACGGTTTGTTTCTGATGTAACAGTCTATACGCAAGAAGGAAGTATTTTGCAAGATACGATCGAGGTAAACCATCCTTTAAAGGTAGCCGGATGGAATATTTATCAGTTGAGTTATGATGAAACAAAGGGACGTTGGAGTAATATCAGTATATTTGAACTGGTACGTGACCCATGGTTACCGTTCGTTTATACCGGAATTATAATGATGGTATTAGGGGCGATCTGCTTATTCATCAATGCTCCCAAAGAGAAAGAAGTATCTTCGGATGAAAAACAAACAGAATACAAAGAGGAGGAAAATATATGAGTTGGGACTACTTTGGAGTGTTCGCCATTGCCGCCCTGCATTTCTGGGGATTCGGTGCCTTTGCCGCCTGGCATGGAAAAAGGCCGACAGCTGTATATGTGTTGACATTGACCGGATTAGCAATCTTCTTTAGTTTCATCATAGCGATGTGGATATCTTTGGAACGTCCTCCTATGCGAACGATGGGAGAAACTCGTTTATGGTACTCTTTTTTCCTTCCATTGGCAGGGCTTATTACTTATAGCCGTTGGAAGTACAAATGGATACTCAGCTTTAGCTTTATTCTTTCATTGGTGTTCATCTGCATTAACCTCTTTAAACCGGAAATACACAATAAGACATTAATGCCTGCCTTGCAAAGTCCGTGGTTTACGCCTCATGTCATTGTTTATATGTTCGCCTATGCCCTTCTTGGAGCTGCTGCGGTAATGGCAGTCCACCTGCTATGGTTCAAGAAAAAAGAAATTGAACGTCGCGAAATGGATTTATGCGATAACTTGACTTACGTAGGACTTGCCTTTATGACTTTGGGGATGCTTTCCGGTGCTGTCTGGGCAAAAGCTGCGTGGGGGCATTATTGGGCTTGGGACCCTAAAGAGACTTGGGCGGCAGCTACCTGGTTTTCTTATCTAGGGTATATCCATTTTCGATTAGGACGTCCTTCAGCACACCGAAAAGCATTAATAGGATTACTTGTTTCATTCTTATTATTGCAAATGTGCTGGTACGGTATCAATTACCTGCCTTCGGCACAAGGAATAAGTATACATACCTATAATGTAGAGTAAAAATACAACTACTATCATTATGCAAAATTTATCTTTCTGTCGTATCCGGCACTGTATCAGCCAAAGAAAGAATTGCAGCGAAGCGACTACCCTTTCCTATTTCGGAATTGACCTCTATACGTCCGGATAATCTTTCAATAATGACTTTACTGATAGATAGTCCCAATCCGGTACCTTGTTCAAATTCATCACTCTTGTAAAAGCGTTCGAAAATCATCATAAGTTCTTTTTCCTCAATACCTCGTCCACTATCTTCTACATATATGCAAACTTCCTTATGCTCTGTATCCAGTCTACATCCTAACTCTATATATCCGCTTTGAGTAAACTTATTGGCATTATTTAAAAAGTTAGTGATAACTTGTATAAAACGGGAACGGTCTATATCAACCGGTAAAGAAAGAGTTTCGTTCAATTCCAGATGGAACTGCAAAGAGGGTTGTATCAACGGTCGGTAAGTTGCATAAATCTCTTCGACAATTTCAGTCATATTCCACCTCTTTATCTCAAAATCCATATAACCGGAATCTAAATGCGATATTTCCAACATATCATTAATAAGCTTCAATAACAGTCCATTGTTATGATTGATAATCCTAAGCATATCTGCTTTTTCTTCCGGACCTATTTCGTTACCGGTTTCTCCTATCAACAAATTGGTAAAACCCACAATTGCATTTAGCGGAGTTCGGATTTCATGACTAATGTTATTCAGGAACGATTGTTTCAATTCCGCTTTTTCAGCCATTTGTTTGGCTAAAATCAGTTGTTGTTCACGGTCTACCAGTTCTTGAATATTCTGCATAATACCGGCCAACACCATTTTTCCTTTAGCATCATTCAAACTGTGGCATCGAAATTCATACCATTGATAATCTTTCTTCTCTAAGCAAGAACAGAGACGGATACGTTGTACTTGTGTACCTGTAGTTCGATACAACATTTCGTAAAGCGAATTTAATAGCTGTAAATCATCCGGATGCACATAATTTGAGAAAGCCGCCTTCGTAAATTGTCGTTGCTGCAATCCTGTCAATCGTGTATAGTTATCATCAAATTCTATGATATCTCCCTGCATATTCCAAAGTGAAATCCTACCGCCATCAGTAGAAAGTGTTAATCGCTTATGGACATCTTCAAGCATTTTCATATTTTTACGCTCAATCAAAGAGCGCCGGTGTACACACAGCAGGCTGATAGATATGAAAACAAATGCCAAAATAAATAATACTCCCAAGAAATAGAGCTCTTTCCGATAATGATCATATAGCGGATAATTGATGATACGGGTATTTTTAGGAACATTTTTTATGCTATGATCTTTATAAGTCGAATAATAACTCCAATCAAGTACATACTCCTTTTCCAGATCCCTGATCTTAGGCATACCGAGTTTCTCCCTATTAATCAGACGAGCAGAAAGATCAACAGCAGCTCGGGCAGAAATCTCCTCCGTTGCCATATAGCCACCTATAATTTTGGTTCCTTCTCCAAAACCTTCACGAATACAACTAAAAGAAGGAATATTCAAGGCATTTACAATCGGCAACGATACCAAATCGAACTTATCCAGCAAGAATGCTTTTTTTGCATGCTCACCTTTAGATCTCTCCATCATAATAAGCAAAGACTTGCCTTTTATATATTGAAACGGACAAAGGCTGATGGTTAACTCATCTTTTTTAATATGTTCGTTGGCCAATGCAGGCATAAGGTTGTAATATTCCACCATATCCTGCATTTCTTTATACTCGTTTTCCAAAGAATATACCGATTGCTGTCCTAAAATCTGCACATTTTTTCTATCAACAAATTTGGTTAGCAAATCAAAGGATTTACGTCCGAGATCAGTTATATCGACATTAAAAATAATCTCCATATCCATATCAGGATGCAATGCCTTTATAAACTCGATATTACGTTTAAAATCCGGTGTATCCCGTAAAATATAAATCTTTTTAGATTCATACTCATTTATAAGTTTTTCATTGGGAAAACTCACATTGCAGGCAACTATCGGGATAGAACTGAGCAACTTGTGCCGGGTTGATAATAGAGAATGTGTAGCTTGATCGCCTATTGTCAGAATCAGATCTATCGGTTTGCTCTTAATAAATTCCAGATACTGCTTTGCATGACTGATCTTCTTTTGCTCATCAAGATGGTTACCATCAAGATAAAATTTATCAAATATAGGTTCTATTCCCTGATTTATAAATTCCTGCTTGAGAAGTTTTTCAAAATTCAAATTGCTGATTTCATTAGCAGAAAATGAATATACAAGAGAAATATGTTTCTTCACTCTGTGGTTCATGACGTACCACTGTTTGCAATTATACCCACATAAAAAGATGCCTAATAAAAGGATAAAGGCAAGTATGTATTTATATTTAAGGTTAGCAATTCCCATGATTTATTTTATGTCGGACAAAAATAATATAAATTTTATAAAGACAGCAACTTATCGCTAATATATATTCTGTTTTCACAAGTAAAAGAAGAAGGCTTTTATTAAGAAGTACAATCTTATACTAAATAGACTGATAATAAAGAGGCCATATGAACGAGCACTTCTTCCTGACGGCTTACTCTGATGAAAATCTTGAAATAAAGGTTGAAAGAACCGACTCGGTATATAAAGAGCGTTCAACCCCATTGAATCATTCGTTTCATAGTTTCACATGATCGGCCGGCATCAATTATAATACCAATACATGGAATCTGAAAGCAAACATTGGTAAAAGTTTTCGTGCCCCATACCCAAAGAATTGGGTTCTGACGGAGTGAACTACCCTCTATTGATATGAGTAGTAGTAATTCATTTCCTGAAAACTGCGCTATTCTCTATCGAGGGGAAAGTTTCTCTTTCCAAGCTACTTTTACCGACAATATCGAGCTGGGCAATTATAACGTTGAAGTTCACAATAACTTCGATCATCACTCACATAGTACGGAAGCTGAAGAATGCGAACTTGAACCGAAGAAGGAAGCTGTAAAGCCATGGGTATATAATCAAGATTTTACAATTCCCGCTAATCAAACGAAATACTCAGTAAATAATACAATACAGGTACCATCAGATATTGATACGGGAAACTATCATTTTATGATAAGACTTACAGATAAGGCAGGATGGCAACAATTGAAGTCCATAAGTATAAAAGTCGAAGATAAATAGCAACTGTTTTTCAGCATACGGTCGATTGATTACAAACGATAGGAGTTTGTGAACAATCGACCGTATCTTTGTCTTCAATCGACCTGATGTTTTTTAAAAACAACCTGATGATTTAAAAAAACATCAAGATGGATTTTTACAGAATCCACCAGTCTTTTATTAATTCGCAAGCAAAAACAAGTTATTCTCATTCATCCTTCAATCCTTCAGTTTGTGAAGTATTACTTGGTTATCAGTGTATTATCCTGAACCTTTCTCTGAAAAAAGATTCAGCCGATAATAAGCATTAAACAATATGCTGAATGATTCCGTCTTTCAGGCTAATCCACTCAATATCAATATAGAATAGGGGTGACTGAAGGATGAAGCTTATAGGCTATAGTTAACCTGAGGAGATAAAGAGAAAGATATATCTATACCTTTGGATAGCACTACATCAGGATTTAGCATAAGATTTTTATCGGTAAATCCAACCTGCAATATAGCTACGAAATTGTTACTTTTCCGAGATTCTAAAATCTAAGTAACGATTTAGAAACGATTTTTGTATGCAAGATGGCTTTGGTTGTATTTTATCGAAGTGAGGAAAAAGCAAAAGCTCTGAAATCTTTCTCCCACTAATAACCCCACGTGTGCAATTCGTTAGATTGCTTGGTGTTGCGGTGGTTGTTTGAGTTGGTGCAAACATACAATTAAATTATGAAGCTTACTATACAGTTGATACAAAATTATGAAGATGATTGCAAAAAGCTATTATTTGCTACAACTATAATATTACATCATATACCACTACTAATCAGTTAGTTATAATGTAATTATTAAAAAAGGGTAACGCTTTAGCAACGTGTTATCCACCTTCGTTTGCATAAAAAATCCAGTATTTCAAATAACCTGTAACAAATATACTGCATTATTCTAGTTTATCAAGAATTTACTGTCTTTTTAAATAATCTCAATCCAAAAACATCAACACATAACAACCTATTTATTAACTTATAAAAAACACCTATAGCAAGATACATAAAGTCCAACAACATGAAATATCAATCTATTTATCTAGAATACAATCTCCTATTTTCCTACGTTTTTATAAGCAGAAGGATTAATACCTTCATGCCTTTTAAAGAATTTGGATAAATGGCTTACATCTGTAAAACCAAATTCATCCGCAATTTCTTTCAACTTGATTTCTCCGGTCTCTAATCTGCGCTTGATGAGTTGTAATTGCATCTTTTCGATATATTCTTTATAACTTATCTCGAAATTCCGCTTGAAATAAGTACTGAAATAAGATGGCGAAATATTAAAATTATTAGCAATCATATTGATGGAAATACAGTCACGGTTAGATATATTCTCTTGAATATATGCTGCTATATGAGCGTTAGTTGGAGTTTTCTTCTTTAATTCAATATTTCGGTTCTCAATGTATTCCTTTATCATTCCGAAAATGGAAAGAATATGATAATACACAATAGACGAACGAAGTACGTTAATCGTTGAATTATATAGGATAATATTCTCAAAAATATTCTTCAATATAGTTTGGCAAGGCTCACTCACTGTTATCTTATCCTCTTTCAGCCATTGAATTTCCATGATGGAAGTTGGAGTTATTTCTCGCGAAAAGGACTTATGGGAGCGGTCATAAGTCTCAAAATAGCTTGAAGTAAATTTAATATAGGTAAAGCGCGTTACAGTTTTTACTGTGAAATAATGGCGGTCACCGGGTGCAAGCAGAAATAAATCCCCTTTTTCATATGGAATTGTAACTTCATTAAAGACATGCACCCCACACCCATAATGAATATAGATGATTTCAAAATGATCTTGGGCATGTAATTCGCAAGAATATTCTTCCTCAATTACATCTATAATCTTTAATGATTCAAACTGGCTGCACTTTCTCATAGCGCAAATATACAAAATAATATAATGTAAATACAAGTATTTCAATCCTATTTCTGCCTACCTTTGCCCAATAATCATTAACTAAATAACAGAAAATGAAAAAGATAACATTATTATCAATGATTTTAGGTACCTTTTTAATTACTTCATGTATGGAAAATAGTAAAAAATCAGACAAAGCAGTCTTCACACAGAATGAAGACAGCACGAGTACCACAGGCTGGCAATCTCATTACGACCGGATGGAAGCAACCGACCTTCCTGATAACGTAATAGACTTAATAGGCAAGCAATGGATGCTGGTGACAGCAGGGAATAAAAGTTCTTATAACACAATGACAGCAGCGTGGGGAGCGGTTGGCTATATGTGGAGCAGACCATCTACTTTTATCGTAGTCCGTGATTCAAGGCATACTTATCAATTTTTGCAACGAGAAGAAAGTTTTACATTAAGTTTTTTTACAGAAGAATATCGGGGAGCACTTAGAATTTGTGGAACAAAATCGGGACGAGATACTGATAAAGTGTCAGAAGCAGGGTTGACCCCATTGGAAACCCCTTCCGGACTAATGAGTTTTGAAGAGGCTCGAATGATTATAGAATGTAAGAAAATGTTCGTTCAAGAGATGGACTATGCAAATTTGACTCAACCTTATAAAGAGAAAATTATGGAAGAATCTTATAACAACGAGCCTTCTAAACACCAACTCTTTATTTCAGAAATAACCAATATATGGATAAAGAAATAAAAAATAAATTAGTTGCACGTAATTCGTTCCGACGGTATTGCAGGACGGTTCATTTTCATCTATCCTTTTTCTTTATGGGAGTGATTCTTATTTATGCAGTATCAGGCATAACGATGAATCATTTAAAGGATTTTAATCCGAAATACTATATAACTGTAAACAATTATACGGTGAAGGGGACATTCCCTACCTCCCATAAATTTAATAAAAATGAAATAATACAGTTGTTAAAAGATGTAGGCGAGCAGGATAATTATATTAAACATTTTTATCCGAATAACTCAACGCTGAAAGTTTTCTTGAAAAGTGGTTCATCCTATGTTCTTGATACTCAAACAGGAAACGTTGCTTATGAAGGAATAAAGAAAAGACCGGTTTTTTATCAACTCTCATTTCTCCATTATAACCCGGGAACATGGTGGACCTATTTCTCAGACCTATTTGCGGTATGTCTTATATTGATATGTATAAGCGGTATTCTAATGAATAAAGGTAAACGAGGTTTGTTCGGAATAGGAGGAATTGATTTATTAGCAGGTATATTAATCCCTGTGCTGGCTTTAATTTTATAGATAAATTACATAATAAAATGGATGCAAAATTCAAAAGTTCAATTTATGGGATTATTGCAGCAATCAGCTATGGGACAAATCCACTTGGGGCATTATCTCTTTATGAAGCCCGAATAAACACTAAGTCTGTATTATTTTACCGCTTCTTACTTGCGGTTTTTTTCTCGGTGGGTTAATGTTTATACAAAATAAATCGTTCAGGGTTACCCGAAAAGAATTAGGGATTTTGGCAGGGTTAGGAATTTTGTTTGCGGCATCTTCGCTGACCCTGTTTCTAAGTTTCCACTACATGGATGCAGGAATAGCGTCTACAATTCTGTTCGTATATCCTGTTATTGTAACTGTCATCATGGCTATTTTCTTTAAAGAAAAAACATCTTTAATTACGGTTTCATCTATTCTTTTGGCTATTGGGGGCATAGGACTGTTATACAAAGGGAATAATGGTAGCGTGTTAAATGCAACGGGAGTATCGCTTGTTATGCTATCCTCCCTTTCTTATGCACTTTATATAGTTGCTGTAAATAAATCCTCTTTAAGAATGTCATCTATAAAGTTAACGTTTTATGTTCTGCTATTTTGTACATTAACTATCATAGTTCAATCATTTTTTGACAGCAACAATCATTTACAGTTACTTACAACCTCTTCTATTTGGATGTTTGCTATAATGCTTGCATTGGTTCCTACTATTATATCCTTAGTATTTATGGTAATTGCAGTACGTCAAATAGGTTCAACACCTACTGCTATCATGGGCGCATTGCCTAAAACCGCTATTTTTTGCCGAAGTGGAGAAAAATAAAAAACTCTGAAATCCTTGAATTTCAGAGCTTGCTTTAATCTACTATTTGCTTTGCGGTGCGTACGAGACTCGAACTCGTGACCCCATGCGTGACAGGCATGTATTCTAACCAACTGAACTAACGCACCAAAATTTATTTTATCGCATCTCTCTCGATTGCGGATGCAAAGGTAGAGATATTTTTTAGAATTCCAAATCTATAAGAGAAAAAAAATAAAAAAACATTCCTTAGATAAAGAAAGTGTAATTTGCAAGAACACAAAATTGTTACTGCTTACACTCATCATACAAACTTTATGCTATATTTTTCAATTATTTTATTATAAATCGTTATATTTGCGACCTATAATTAATCACAAATGACAACTAACGATCAAAATAATAAAACAACAGCGAAGTTATTACTTCATTGCCCCGACAGACCGGGAATTGTAGCAGAAATAACTGATTTTATCACTGTCAATAGAGGAAACATCATTTACCTTGACCAGCACGTAGACCATATAGAGAATATATTCTTCATGCGTATCGAATGGGAATTAAAAAGGTTTATCATCCCCAAAGAAAAGATAGAAGACTATTTCGAAACTTTATACGCACAGAAATACGACATGAGTTTTCGACTTTATTTCTCGGATGTGAAACCTCGTATGGCTATATTCGTTTCTAAAATGTCACATTGTTTATATGATATGCTGGCACGATACACCGCCGGAGAATGGAATGTGGAAATACCTTTAATTATAAGTAATCATCCGGATTTGCAACCTATCGCAGAAAGATTCGATATACCTTTCCATCTCTTTCCCATTACAAAAGAAAATAAGTTGGAACAGGAACAGAAAGAGATGGAACTACTTGCCAAATATCGTGTTAACTTTATTGTGTTGGCACGTTATATGCAAGTAATCTCTGAAAATATGATAAAGGCATACCCTAACCGGATCATCAATATACATCACTCTTTCCTACCTGCATTTGTGGGAGCAAAACCATATCATGCAGCCTTTGAGCGTGGTGTTAAGATTATTGGAGCAACCAGTCACTATGTTACTACAGAATTGGATGCAGGACCTATCATTGAACAAGATGTAGTGCGTATCACACATAAAGATTCTATCCAAGAACTGATAAACAAAGGTAAGGACTTAGAAAAGATCGTATTATCCAGAGCTGTACAAAAACATATCGAACGAAAAGTATTGGCATATAAAAATAAAACCGTTATATTCAACTAATTATGAAAGTCGCTGTTATCAAATACAATGCAGGAAATATTTATTCAGTGGATTATGCACTGAAACGATTGGGTATTGACGCAGTTATTACTTCAGACAAGGAACAACTGCTTAAAGCAGACAAAGTAATCTTTCCCGGCGTAGGTGAAGCAGCAACAACAATGGAACATCTTCATAAAAACAACCTGGATACTTTTATAAAAGAGCTGAAACAACCGGTATTAGGGATATGTCTGGGTATGCAATTAATGTGCAACCATTCGGAAGAAGGTAACGCCGACTGCCTTGATATCTTTCACGTCAATGTAAAAAAGTTCAGCCGGACATCCCATGCAGAAAAAGTTCCGCATATGGGTTGGAATACGATAACAGACACTAACAGTGGTCTATTCAAAGGATTTACAAAAGAAGAATATGTCTATTTTGTACATAGCTTTTATGTTCCCTTGAATGAATATACGGCAGCTCAGACTGATTATATTCTTCCTTTCAGTGCCGCTCTACATAAAGATAACTTCTATGCAACGCAGTTCCATCCTGAAAAAAGTGGTAGCGTAGGCGAAAGGATCTTGAGAAATTTTCTAGATTTATAATTGTATTTACATTATTATATATATGATAGAACTGATTCCGGCAATCGACATTATAGCAGGTAAATGCGTCAGACTCTCACAGGGCGACTACAAAAGCAAAAAGGTTTATAATGACAGTCCCGTAGAGGTGGCAAAAGAATTTGAGGCGAATGGTATAAGCAGAATACATATTGTTGATTTGGACGGTGCCGCTTCCCATCATATTGTAAATTACCGTATATTAGAACAAATCGCCTCGCAGACATCTCTTACCATTGATTTCGGAGGAGGCATTAAAAGTGATGATGATTTAAAGATAGCTTTCGACAACGGAGCCCAAATGGTTACAGTAGGCAGTATTGCTGTTAAACAGCCTGATTTATTTCTGCACTGGCTGAACCAATATGGTAATGAAAAAATAATCCTTGGCGCTGATGTCAAAAATAAAAAGGTTGCAGTAAACGGATGGAAAGAGGATAGCGCCCATAAGCTTCTCCCCTTTTTGAATGATTATGTTCACAAAGGAGTTTACAAAGTGATTTGTACGGATATTAGTCAAGACGGAATGTTGCAAGGTCCTTCTATAGACTTATATAAAGAGATTCTTGAACATACACCCGAGATTTACCTGATAGCAAGCGGCGGAGTTAGCTGCATAGATGACATCATAGCATTGGAAGAAGCCAAGATACCGGCAGTCATCTTCGGCAAGGCATTGTATGAAGAACGAATTTCATTAAAAGAACTTTCCCGTTTTATTTAAATCAATAATACCATGTTAGCAAAAAGAATCATACCCTGCTTAGATATCAAAGACGGACAAACGGTGAAAGGCACAAACTTCGTCAATCTCCGTCAGGCAGGTGATCCGGTCGAACTAGGAAAAGCATACAGTGAACAAGGCGCAGACGAACTGGTTTATCTGGATATTACGGCAAGCCACGAAGGAAGAAAAACATTCACGGAATTAGTGAAACGAATTGCAGCAAATATCAGCATACCTTTCACCGTAGGTGGCGGTATAAACGAATTGCAGGACGTAGATCGTTTATTAAATGCAGGAGCTGATAAAGTCTCCATTAATTCTTCCGCCATACGTAACCCACAGCTTATCGATGAAATCGCACGGAACTTTGGCGTTCAGGTTTGTGTTGTGGCTATTGATGCCAAACAAACAGGTACAGGATGGAAATGCTTTCTAAACGGCGGACGTATAGAAACAGATAAATATCTCTATGATTGGGCTAAAGAAGCAGCCGATAGAGGAGCAGGTGAGATACTGTTTACAAGTATGGACCATGACGGGGTTAAAACCGGATATGCTAATGAAGCACTCGCTGTTCTTTCAGAAAGGCTTCCGATTCCCGTTATCGCATCCGGTGGTGCAGGCAAAATGGAACATTTTAAAGATGCGTTCAATCAGGGAAAAGCTGATGCTGCATTGGCTGCCAGTGTTTTTCACTTCGGAGAAATTAAAATTCCCGAATTAAAAAACTATCTTTGCAAACAAGGAATTAATATAAGGAAGTAAGACATAGAATTTAAAACTAAAAAACATGGATTTGGATTTCAACAAGATGAACGGATTGATTCCTGCTATTATTCAGGACAACTATACTTCTAAAGTTCTTATGCTCGGCTTTATGAATCAAGAGGCATATACAAAAACTGTAGAAACAGGAAAAGTCACATTCTTTAGCCGCACCAAGAACCGTTTGTGGACGAAAGGAGAAGAAAGCGGTAATTTCTTGAATGTAGTTTCCATCAAAGAAGATTGCGACAAAGACACTTTATTAATAAAGGTAAATCCTGTAGGTCCTGTTTGTCATACAGGAACAGATACCTGCTGGGGCGAACAGAATGAAGAAGACATCATGTTCCTTAAATATCTGCAAGACTTCATAGAGAAACGCCACAAAGAAATGCCGGAAAAGTCTTATACTACTTCCCTATTCCAATCCGGAGTAAACCGTATGGCGCAAAAAGTTGGGGAAGAAGCCGTAGAAACCGTGATAGAAGCAACTAACGGTACTGATGACAGACTTATTTATGAGGCCTCCGATCTTATTTATCACCTGATAGTACTACTCACATCCAAAGGTTATCGTATAGAAGACCTTGCCCGTGAACTGAAAAAGAGACATAAATAATAAAACTATGCTCATTAATTATAAAAACGTAGAAATCAACCAACAAGACCTTTGTGTACTGAATAACATCAATATGCAGCTTGACAAAGGAGAATTTGTATACCTGATCGGGAAAGTAGGTTCAGGAAAGACCAGTCTACTAAAAACAATATATGGCGAATTAGACATTGTCTCAGGAGATGCAGAAGTTTTGGGGTATAACATGCGTACAATAAAAAGGAAACATATTCCGGAACTCAGAAGAAAATTAGGAATCGTATTTCAAGATTTCCAATTACTGACAGACCGAACGGTTTACGATAATTTGGAATTTGTATTACGTGCAACCGGGTGGAAAAACAAAAAGGAGATTGAAATGCGTATCGGTGAAGTACTGGAGCAGGTAGGCATGTCCAACAAAGGATATAAAATGCCTAATGAATTATCCGGAGGAGAGCAACAGCGTATTGTCATAGCACGGGCAATCTTAAATTCACCGGAGATTATTCTTGCAGACGAGCCCACCGGTAATTTAGATGTTGAGACAGGTAGACAAATTGTAAAACTATTAAAAAACATTTGTGAGAACGGCTCTTCTGTAATGATGACCACTCATAATCTGCAACTGTTACAAGAATTCCCGGGAAAAGTATATAAATGTGAGAATCATGGTATAACAAGACTCTCTGAAAAACAAGAGAAGCCAGATGCCGACATACCGCAAGAAATCATAAAAGAAAGAAGCATGGAAATGACTGCCGAACAAGCAGAATATGTTGATGAATAATAAAATATTAATGCGAACATACATATATTCAAGGTAAATTCGTACATTTGCAAGCTTAACAATCAAGATACTAAATAATTAAATACCGTAACGAAAGATGAAAGTTTTAAAGTTTGGAGGTACTTCTGTCGGTTCTGCACAAAGAATGAAAGAAGTGGCCAAATTAATAACCAATGGTGAAAGAAAGATTGTTGTACTCTCTGCTATGTCAGGAACAACAAACACATTGGTGGAAATTTCGGACTATCTGTACAAGAAAAACCCGGAGGGTGCTAATGAAATTATCAACAAGCTGGAAGCTAAATATAAACAGCACATTGATGAATTATATTCTACTGCAGAATATAAACAGAAAGGTCTTGAAATTATAAAATCACATTTCGATTATATCCGTTCTTATACAAAAGATCTTTTCACGTTGTTCGAAGAGAAAGTTGTATTGGCACAGGGAGAGCTTATCTCGACCGCAATGGTAAATAATTACCTTCTTGAAAATGGAGTAAAGTCTGTTTTACTTCCTGCACTTGATTTTATGCGTACCGATAAAAACTCAGAGCCGGATCCTACTTATATAAAAGAAAAACTTCAAACTCAACTGGAATTACATCCAGATGCAGATATCTATATCACACAAGGATTCATCTGTCGGAATGCTTATGGTGAAATAGATAATTTATTGCGTGGAGGAAGTGACTACACCGCTTCGCTTATCGGTGCAGCAATCAATGCTTCTGAAATACAGATATGGACTGATATTGACGGACTGCATAACAATGATCCGCGTATAGTAGATAAAACAGCCCCTGTTCGTCAACTTCATTTCGAAGAGGCTGCCGAGCTTGCTTACTTCGGAGCTAAAATACTACACCCGACATGCGTACAACCGGCCAAATATGCCAATATCCCTGTCCGTTTGTTGAATACAATGGAACCAAGCGCACCCGGAACGCTAATTTCCAACGAAACGGAAAAAGGCAAAATCAAAGCTGTTGCAGCAAAAGACAATATTACAGCTATTAAAATTAAATCCAGCCGGATGTTGTTGGCACACGGATTCCTGCGCAAAGTTTTTGAAATATTTGAAAGCTATCAGACTTCAATCGATATGATTTGTACATCTGAGGTAGGTGTTTCCATGTCAATCGATAACACGAAACATCTAGCGGAAATCCTCAACGACTTAAAAAAATACGGTACAGTAACCATAGACAAAGATATGTGCATTATTTGTGTCGTTGGCGACCTTGAATGGGAGAACGTCGGATTTGAAGCTAAAGCATTGGATGCGATGCGAGATATTCCCGTACGTATGATTTCCTTCGGAGGAAGCAACTATAACATTTCTTTCCTCATCCGAGAGTGCGATAAGAAAAAAGCACTACAGTCACTAAGCGACATGCTCTTCAACGATAAATAATTTATAAATATGATAAACATTGCGGCCCATTCGACCGCAATGTTTTTATAAATACATTTGTATATGAAAGGAACATTCCCTATTTCCAAATTTAGAGAATTGGAAACTCCATTCTACTATTATGATACTCAGTTATTGAGAGATACTCTTACTTGTGTCAACAACGAGGCCAAGAAATACGAAAAGTATATAGTTCATTATGCTGTAAAAGCAAACGCTAATCCCAAACTTCTATCAATTATACGTGAGAACGGCTTGGGAGCGGATTGCGTAAGCGGCGGAGAGATTCGTGCAGCTATTCAAGCCGGCTTCCCCTCCTCCAAAATAGTATATGCCGGTGTAGGCAAAGCAGACTGGGAGATAAATTTAGGTTTGGAACATAACATTTTTTGCTTCAATGTAGAATCGGTCCCTGAACTGGAAGTTATCAATGAGTTGGCAGGTACAAAAGAAAAAGTCGCGTCCGTGGCTCTACGCATCAATCCGAATGTAGGAGCTCACACGCATGCAAATATAACGACCGGTCTGAAAGAGAACAAATTCGGTATCAACTTAGAAGATTTGGACACAGTATTAGATAAAGTAGAGGCACTACCTAACGTTAAGTTAATGGGCTTGCACTTCCATATTGGTTCGCAAATTTTAGATATGGGCGACTTTATCGGATTATGCAATCGTGTAAATGAAATACAGGAACATATGTATAATCGCCGTATCATCGTTGAGCACATCAATGTAGGTGGAGGATTAGGTATCGACTATCAACATCCGAATCGCCAAGCCATTCCTGACTTTACCGAATATTTCGCAACATTTCATAAACACTTGAAGCTTCGCCCGCAACAGTCCCTGCATTTTGAGCTGGGCCGTTCGATTGTTGCTCAATGTGGCAGCCTGATTGCAAAAACGCTCTATGTAAAACAAGGAGCCAACAAACAATTCGCTATTCTTGATGCAGGCATGACAGATTTAATTCGTCCAGCATTGTATCAGGCTTATCATAAAATAGAGAATATTACATCCGAAGAACCAATAGAGAAGTATGATGTAGTTGGACCTATTTGCGAATCATCGGACGTATTCGGCAAAGCCGTAGACTTGAACAAGGTAAAAAGAGGCGATTTAATAGCTTTGCGCTCGGCAGGAGCATACGGAGAAATTATGGCATCCGGATATAATTGCCGACCATTACCTAAAGGATATATTTCAGAAGATATCGTATAAAAAAACATCCTGATGTTTTTTAAATTCATAGGAGTGATTGCAAACAATCATCAAGGTGAATAAAAAAAACATCAGGATATTTTTTTATTTCTATTTAAACATATGTTTCCAACAATTTGGCATTCCCTTCCAGAACAATAGATATTTCCTGAACAGCAGCTGGTAAAAGAGTTGTTTCCCCCGCACGCAAGCTAATCTCATGTCCTTCATTATCTGTAATCAAGCATGTTCCTTCCATACAGATTAAAATAACAAATGAATCAAGCTCTGAATAGTCACAATTTATACTCTCTGTCAGATCATATAAAGAAGTCGTAAAGTACGGACATGCCACCAATTCTACCGGTTCATCCTTCAGAGGTTCGTATTCTGTTCTGTAATCAGCCAAAACATCATAATCAATCGCATCTTTAGCCAGCTCTGTGTGCAACTCACGAGTCTTGCCATTAGCATCCTTACGATTAAAATCAAAGATACGATATGTAATATCCGAAGTTTGTTGAATCTCTGCAATAAATGCCCCGGCGCCTATACTATGTATACGACCCGCAGGAAGGAAAAACACATCACCTTTATGAATATCATATTCTTGCAAGACCTCCGTAATAGTAGAATTATAGATTCTTTCCTTATATTCTTTAGGAGTAATTTGTTTAGAAAAGCCGGAACGCAACTTCGCACCGTCTTCAGCATCTACCACATACCACATTTCCGTCTTTCCCATCGAATTATGACGTTTTTTCGCCAGTTCATCAGACGGATGTACCTGAATGGATAAATCCTGTCGGGCATCAATGAACTTAATCAATAAAGGAAAAGTATTTCCGAAACGTGCATAATTGGACTCACCGACCAGTTCTTCTTTAAAGGTCTTTACCAGATCTGTCAGTGTCATTCCTTTATATTCCCCGTTGGCTACAACCGATTCATTATCATTGACACCGGATATTTCCCAACTTTCGCCTACATTATGAATACTATCAGACAGATGTTTGAATGGAATAATCTTTTCTCCTCCCCAAAGCGTCTGCTTCAGTATAGGATTAAATTTTAAAGGGTACATTTTTCTCAAAAGTATTGATTGATTTATTTTATTTTCAATACATATCAAGAGAGATAACAAAAAAAAGCAGATAAATAAATATTTATCTGCTTCAGGATTATCTTAAAACTTGCGGTGCGTACGGGACTCGAACCCGTGACCCCATGCGTGACAGGCATGTATTCTAACCAACTGAACTAACGCACCATTAAGTTTTTTAACTGCTTTCCCTCTCGATTGCGGATGCAAAGGTAGACGTTTTTTTTAATTTTGCAATACTTTCGATTAACTTTTTTGCAACTTTTTCATCCTCTATCTGATTTCCAAAGGTTTATAAATGGCATAAAAATAAAAAGCCTTTTTTAATATTGAAAAGCAAGAGCATTTTTACATATTCAACAAATTTATTATTATATTTGAGGCACCAAATTTATTACTAAAACACACCTTATTATGAAAAACACTCCTATTGACCGTAAATTGATTGATGAAGCCATCAATAGTTTTCAAATTAACGATTTAGCAAAAGCCACTATCCGTGAAGTAAAAGCAATCGCCGCTCATGCCGAACAACTTTCCGGTGTAGAATTCATTAAGATGGAAATGGGAGTTCCCGGGTTACCACCTTCCGAGATTGGTGTCCAAGCTGAGATTGAGGCTCTAAACAATGGCATTGCAAGTTTATATCCCGAAATCAGCGGATTGCCGGAACTTAAAAAAGAAGCGTCAAACTTTGTAAAAGCATTTATCAATATCGATATTAGCCCTGAATCCTGTATTCCTGTAACAGGCTCCATGCAAGGAAGTTATGCTTCTTTTATGGTATGCACCCAATGCGATGACAAAAAAGACACCATTCTGTTTATTGATCCGGGATTTCCGGTTCAAAAACAACAGCTGATTGTAATGGGGGAAAAATACGAAACATTCGATGTCTATAATTATCGCGGAAAGAAGCTACATGATAAGTTGGAAAGTTTTTTAAAGAAAGGAAACATTTCGGCCATAGTTTATTCCAATCCTAATAACCCAAGCTGGATATGTCTAAAGGATGAAGAACTGAAAATAATCGGTGATCTGGCAAACCAATATGATGTTATTATCTTAGAAGACTTAGCCTATTTTGCAATGGATTTCCGCAGTGACATGAGTACTCCTTATCAGCCGCCCTATCAACCGTCTGTAGCAAACTATACCGATAATTATGTATTGATGATTTCTGGTTCAAAGGCTTTCAGCTATGCAGGTCAACGTATAGGTGTCACTTGCATATCCGATAAATTATATCACCGTGCTTATCCCGGACTAACCAAACGTTACGGAGGGGGAACATTCGGAAGCATATTTGTTCAACGTATATTATATGCATTGACATCAGGAACAAGCCATTCGGCGCAATATGCAATGGCAGCTATGCTAAAAGCAGCCTGTGCGGGCAAATACAATTTCTTAAACGACGTCAAAGTATACGGTGAACGTGCTCGCAAATTGAAAGACATATTCTTGAAAAACGGATTCTACCTTGTATATGATAATGATTTGGGCGATCCTGTTGCCGACGGATTCTACTTTACCATCGGTTATCCGGGAATGACGAGCGGAGAGCTTATGAAAGAATTAATGTATTATGGGGTAAGTGCCATTTCACTCGTAACAACAGGAAGCAACCAGAAAGGACTGCGTGCTTGTACATCTTTTATAAAAGACCATCAATATGCCCAATTAGAAGAACGAATGAAGCTATTTTATAAAAATAATCCCATAAAATAATAAAATAGTTATAGTAACTATTGGATGTTTCAAAAGCTTTTTATATATTAGAGCCTTATATTCATCATTTATATTAGAAATATTAATTTATAATGACTAGAGGTTCGGATATATTTAAAATAAAATCGAACAGCATATTACCAGACAAAGGAAAGGTTCTCATTTCAGAACCTTTCTTACGTGATGCTAATTTCACCCGTTCTGTTGTACTTCTTATCGATCATGGAACAAAAGGCAGTGTAGGTATCATTATGAATAAGCCGTCCAAACTGATAGTTAACGATATTGTAAAAGAATTCAAATACTTGGATAACATTCCTTTATTCAAGGCTGGACCTGTAAGTACCGATACCTTATTTTATTTACATACATTTGCCGATATAGAAGGAGCGTTACCCATTGGTGACGGTATATATCTTAATGGAGATTTTAATGCCATAAAACGTTATATATTACAAGGTAACCCCATTGAAGGAAAGATAAGATTTTTTCTTGGCTATGCAGGATGGGATACCGACCAACTCCAGAATGAAATAGAAGAAAACACCTGGATCATAGGAAACGCAGATATGGCAAATCTTGTAAACAATCAAATCCAAGATTTATGGAAAACATCTTTGGAAAAACTTGGGAAGCAATATAAGGCATGGGCACGTTTCCCTAAAATCCCCTCACTAAATTAAACATCTGGTTTACTTTATTGGATACGTTGCAGCAGATATGCGTCTTTATAGCCATCATCTGCTTGCAACCATTCTTTCAACAGTCCGCACTGAAGGAAACCATTGCCGTAAAACAAAGCTAAACTAGCCTCATTATCACAAGAAACAAAAGCATACAACTGGTGCAGATGAAGAAAATTAAAGCTATATTCGTATAACAACTGCAATATCTGATTTGCATATCCTTTCCGCCTATCATCTTCTAAAACAACAATGCCGACAGCAGCTCTGCTATGTAGCGGATCAAAATCCGTTAAATCTGCAATACCGATAACCTTATTCTTCTTTTTGTCTACAGCCATCAAACGGAGTTGTTTGTCCGCATATATATCATTTTTAGAAGATTCAATGTATTGTTTCAATGTATAGCGCGAATATGGAACAGTAATGCCGCTTACTTCCCATAAAGAAGTATTATTTTCAATGTGATACATTACTTCCAAATCTTCCGGTTCGCAAGCACGCAAATAAATAGTTGAGTTCATTAGATAAGGGGATGGCATATCATTGGAATAATTGTTGTGAAGTAATCAACACTTTGCTTTGAGAAGAATAAGTTCCCAAACCGAGTTTATAATGTTCTGCAGACCTCTCTAAAAGAGTCAGAATCTTAGAATTGGAGAAAGAATCCGTATCATAAACCACATGCGTATATTCTTCAAGAGGCAATCCCAGATTTAAATGTCCTTCCGGGGTGGATAATTCACCGGCCAATACATAATGATGCCTTCCCTGTAAGTTATTTCTTTCACAAATAGAACGCACATCACGCAGAGTCTTCTCACCTCCCAACACCAAAAAACGATATTCAAATGGTTTCTTCTTCATAAACCGGCTCATCATCCGGCGGAGCACAGCAACCAATGCTCTCAAGTAGATGACAACTTTCACCGACAATGAAAAGACAAGGCTATAATGAGGAAAATGCTTCTTAAAAAAGATAACCATTGCATCATAAAAAGTATACACATACTTAAACGACTCTTTTTTAGTACTTTCTCCTTTATAATGTATGATGGATGAGGGCACGTAATAGTTTTCATACCCGGTCAATGTAATACGATAAGATAAGTCGATATCTTCACCGTACATAAAAAAACTTTCATCCAACAAACCTGATTTATTCAATGCTTCACGGCGAAGGAACATATATGCTCCGGAAATTATATCAATACGATTTATCTGATTTTTATCAAGATAACGAAGATAGTACTTTCCAAACCGACGGGAATAGGGAAACAAATTACATAAACCGGTTATTTTATAAAAGGAAGTCATAGGAGAAGGAAATCCGCGACGCGATTCAAAAGCAAATGCGCCGTCCGCTCCCAACATTTTCACTCCCAAGCCACCGGCTTTAGCACAAGAATCCATCCATGTGATACAATCTTTCAGCACATTTTCCCCAACGAGTGTATCCGGGTTCAATAACAGGACGTACTCTCCTGTAGATTGCTTAATTGCCATATTGTTGGCTCTGGAAAAACCTACATTCTCTTTATTTTCGATAAACCGAACCTTTGGAAAGCGAGGTATCAAATACTCTAAGGAATCATCAGAAGAAGCATTATCTACCACAAATATTTCAGAAGTGATATCTTCAGTAGCTTTTAAAACAGAGACAAGACATTGCTCTAAAAAGTATTTGACATTATAATTAACTATGACAACCGACAATTTCATTTTATTCTACCTATTAGAGCCGTCCAACGCCTCCCCTATTCTTATAAAGATATTCTTTTTTCTTCGTCTCTCCGAATACGCAGGCATATTACCGATAACTTGTTCATAAGTCAGATTATCATGTACCATCCGGTAAATTACTCCCCAATCAGGCAAACCACCTAAATTTCTATCATCAATGAACAAGTCTACCTTTAACTTACGGGAATACCTTTTATCTTCCGTCGTCTCTTCCGGATAATCTTTATTTGCCGCGTAAAACTCCAATCCTCTTTGACGACAATACTCAACAGCTTCTTCCAACAATTTCCCTTCGCGGACAGACCATAATATGATTCGATGTTGTTCTTTTTGAAGCCTCTTCAGCGTATCTATGGCAAAAGGTATTTCTGCTCCGATACGAGGATATTCATGTTCTACAATTGTACCATCAAAGTCTACTGCAATAATCATTCTTCTATTGTATTGGTTATGTTCAGTTCTTCTTTCAGCTTTTTCTCACTAGGTAAACAAAAGATAGATGCCGTCACTCCTATTAACGCACAAAGTCCGCCAATATTGTCTAATGTAGTGTAATATACATATATGTTTAAGAAAGTAACAATAGCCAACATCAACAGACGTATTTCATTCCATCTCTTGTATAAACGCATTGCTACCTGTAGGGAAGACTTTACAACCTTCTTCGTCATTATAATATTAAACAATTTCAATGACAAAGGGACTAAAATAACCGTAGTCAGAATCGCAATCGTCTCCCATATATATTGCAAACGTACATCTCCCGCATATATTCCCTCTTCTATCCATCCAATCTCATACACAGCACAATACGCTATCGCCAAAGAGATAAAGAGCCAGTATTGAATTTGAAGGATTCGTACCAATTTCTTTATTTGTTCATCCATCGATTGTTATTTTATATTTTGAGAGTGCAAATATACCCAATTATTTCCTTTCGGCATTGGGTATTCCCTGATAATTGAATACTTTTGTTGTTGAACAGATTAAAATTGTATTAGTATGAAAAAGATTGAGCCAAACAAACTTCCTGATAATTATATCAATATTATCGGCAATGAATGGATGCTGGTGACAGCCGGAACAAAAGAAAAGTTCAATACGATGACTGCCAGTTGGGGAGGAACCGGATTTCTATGGAACAGACCCGTCGTATTCATTTTTATCCGACCGGAACGTTATACTTATGAGTTTATCGAAAACGGAGATTATTTTACGTTATCTTTTCTGGGACAAGAGCACAAAGATGTTCACAAGATATGCGGAAGCAAGTCCGGTCGTGACATCGATAAAATAAAAGCGACCGGAATCCAACCCTATTTTTCCGAATCAGGGAATATCCTGTTCAAAGAAGCCCGTATCAGTATAGAATGTAAGAAACTATACACAGACATGATTAAAGAAGAAAACTTCTTGGATAAATCACTCTTTGAAAAATGGTATGGCGGAGCACATGGTAACCCTCACAAAGTATATGTTGCCGAGATAGTGAATATGTGGGTAAATGAATAATTAAATATTTCCGGTGAAGGGCGTACGATTGACGATAGAGCGTCCCAACGTTACTTCATCGGTATATTCCAATTCATCACCGATAGAGATGCCGCGCGCAATAACACTCATCTTGACATTCGTTTTTGCCAGTTTCCTGAAAATATAAAAGTTCGTCGTATCTCCTTCCATTGTCGAGCTGAGAGCCAGCACCACCTCTTTCACTTCCCCCTCTTCTACCCGATGCACAAGACTTTCTATCTGCAAATCACTCGGTCCGATACCGTCCATCGGAGAAATCACACCACCCAATACATGATACAATCCTTTGAATTGTTGGGTAGCTTCCACAGCCATCACATCCCGTATATTCTCTACGACACATACAACAGATGCATCCCTGGAGGGGTTGGAACAAATCTGGCAAATATCCGTATCGGAGATATTATGGCAAACCTTACAGTACTTCACCTCACGTTTCAAAGTGATGATAGCATTACCGAAAGCCTCTACCGTAGCTGTATCCTGACGCAATAAATGAAGCACAAGGCGCATCGCAGTCTTTCGTCCGATACCGGGAAGCTTTGCAAACTCTCCGACCGCTTTCTCCAATAATATAGAAGGATATTGCTGATTCATTAACTGTTTTTATTCCATTATTAAGGCGCAAAGATAACACATATTCAATAAATAATAAAAATAAGACTTATCTTTGTAATCTAAAAAAGAATGTAATGGATATACTAAGTGCAGAATTTATCATCAGTAATACGGACGTAACCAAATGTCCCACCGGGAACTTGCCGGAATATGCGTTTATCGGACGTTCCAATGTAGGTAAATCCAGCCTCATCAATATGCTGACCAAAAGTCCCAAATTGGCAATGACCTCTTCCACTCCCGGAAAAACTTTGCTGATTAATCATTTTCTCATCAATAAGGAATGGTATTTGGTGGACCTTCCGGGATACGGTTACGCTCAACGAGGTAAAAAGGCGATAGAGAAGATACAAAAAATTATTGAGGATTATATTCTGGAACGGGAGCAAATGAGCAATCTTTTCGTTCTGATAGATATTCGTCTGGAACCTCAAAAGATAGATTTGGAATTTCTTGAATGGCTGGGAGAAAACGGGATTCCTTTCTCTATCATCTTTACCAAAGCCGATAAGTTAACTGCCGGGAAGCAAAAGGATAACGTAAACAGATACTTACGTAAGCTCCACGAGACATGGGAAGAGCTTCCGCCATATTTTGTTTCTTCAGCCGAGAAGAAACAGGGAAGAAAAGAAATTCTGGATTATATCGAGAATATCAATCAAGACTCCAAAGTACATTAATAAAGGTGCGGTCCTTTGTCTGCAAACTCCTATCGTTTGTAAACAAAGGACCGTATGTTTTTATTCAATCGACCGCATGTCATTTCTTAATCACTCAAGGGAGTATCGTCATACGCCTAAGGAAGCGTTGACCATCACTCAAGGGAGCGTTAGCTAACGCCTAAGGGGGCGTTGGACAACACTTCCTTAGGCGTTTTTAGTTTGCTTATTCTATTACTTTAATGGTTCACAAACAGAGTATCACAAATACAAACTTCTTCCCACTTCCCTCCATGCAATTCCATGACTTCATCAATTCCTGCTTCTTTCAAAGCCTTTAAGGCATCTGTTCTACCACTGTTTATTTTAGCCGGAAAATGAGCATCCGAGTTCACCAAGACCGGGATATGCAGTTCTTTCAATAAGGGGAAATATTTAATATTAGGGAAAAAGACTCCCATTGTCTGGTATGCTTTTGTATTGATTTCCACCATTAAACCACGTTCTGCTATAAATGCAAAATATTCGTGTATCCGCCGATTATACCAATCCTGTTCCAACAAATCGGGTTGGCAATAAGAAGCATTATAAGACATTTTATCCGCATGCCCCACAATATCAAAGCCTCCCAATTCCACCATTCGCATCAACTTATCATAATAAGTATTCACCAGTTTTTGTAAATCATTGCCGAAATACAAGGGTAAAAGGACACGAAAACGTTCTTTAGAAACGTCAATATCAATAATACCATCTTCTAAAGATTCCAACATATGTACCGAACCTATGCGATAATCCAACGGCAGCTCACGAAAATAGCTGATGGACGGATTACTGTCCTCATCCAGATAATCTATCTCCATACCCGAATACAGTTCTATTTCTGCGGCATATTTCTGCTTAAGGCGTGCAATCTCTTCCAAGTAGGGAGGTACATCCTCTCTTTCCATTGTCCAACGGGTAGAAAACGGAAGCGGAGCATGGGAAGATACGCCATATGAAGTAAAGCCTTGTTCAATAGCTGCCTTTACAAAATCCTCCAACGGTGCACGACCGTCGCAAAACGAACAATGGCTATGATAGTTAGTCAGATTAGTATTAGTATTAGTATTCATATAAATATTATCCCTCTATTTCACTTAATTCAAGCCAACGCATTGTTTTTTCATCTATTAAATCAACAAGTTCGGCTATACGCTTAGACTTTACAGTCAGTTCATCCGAAGAAAGTGTTCCCGTACAAAGAGCGGCTTCAATGTCCGATTTCTCCTGCTCCCATTCTTCCAAGTCTTTCTCTATCTGTTGAAGTTCCAAACGTTCCTTATAAGTCAATTTACGTTTATCATTCTCACGGACTCTGGCTGTCTTTTCTTCTTTCGGTTTCTCTGCGTCCTTCTCTTTCTGCGCTTTCGCCTCTTTCCAATCACGATAATCCGAATAATTACCAGGGAAATCACGAATGTCGGCCTGTCCGTTGAATACGAGTAGATGGTCCACTACTTTATCCATAAAATAACGGTCGTGGGAAACGACAATCACGCATCCCTTAAAGTTCATGAGATATTCTTCCAGTACATTTAGTGTGATAATATCAAGGTCATTGGTAGGTTCATCCAGTACAAGGAAGTTAGGATTACGCATCAGAACCGTACAAAGATAAAGTCGACGACGTTCTCCTCCGCTTAATTTATAGACATAACTATGCTGGGTTTCCGGAGTGAACAGGAAGTGTTGCAAGAATTGAGAGGCAGTCAGACGCTTACCGTTGCCAAGCTCTATCACCTCTGCAATATCCTGTACCACATCAATGACTTTCATCTGTTCATCAAATTGCAACCCGTCTTGCGAATAATAGCCGAACTTCACCGTCTCGCCAACATCAATCACTCCTTTATCCGGTTCTACCTCTCCCATTAGAATCTTGATAAAAGTAGATTTTCCTGTTCCGTTATTACCAACGATACCCATCTTTTCATAACGGGCGAAAATATAAGAGAAGTCCTCCAATATTTTCAGATCACCATAACTCTTATATAAATGGTCTGCCTCGAATATCTTTGACCCGATATAAGATGCTTTTACTTCCAACTTAACGTTATCATTATTGAAACGTTGTTTTGCCACCTTTTCCAATTCATAGAAAGCCTCTTCACGATAACGGGCTTTGTGTCCGCGTGCCTGGGGCATACGCCGCATCCAATCGAGTTCCGTACGATAAAGATTATTCGCACGGGCAATTTCCGCATTGGTAGAATCAATACGTTCCTGACGCTTTTCCAGATAATAACTATAATTGCCTTTATATTGGTATATCTGACGGTTGTCTATTTCGACAATCTCGGTACAGACACGATCAAGGAAATAACGGTCGTGAGTGACCATCAGCAGGCTAATATTCGTACGACGAAGGTATTCTTCCAACCATTCCGTCATATCCAGATCCAGATGGTTGGTAGGCTCGTCCAAGAAAAGTAAATCAGGTTCGGTAATCAAGACGTTTGCCAAAGCTACACGTTTCAACTGACCGCCGGAAAGATGTTTAATCTGCTGCTCAAAGTTACGAATCTTCAGTTGTGAAAGAATCTGCTTAGCTTTCCGCTCATAGTCCCATGCCTTCTCATGCTCCATTTTAACCAACAGTTCTTCCATGCCGGGGTGACCTTCTGTCTCCATACACCGTTCGTACTCCTTTATCAATTGCACGATACCGTTATTCGAATGAAAGCATGCTTCGAGTACCGTCAGTTCTTCAGGATATTGCGGGTCTTGTTCCAAATACCCCACGCGAAGGTCACGTCTGAAAATGATATTCCCGGCATCATATCCTTCTTTCCCTGCTATTATATTTAATAAGGTAGTCTTTCCGCTTCCATTTTTAGCTATCAACCCTATCCGTTGCCCTTCGGCAATACCGAAAGATATATTTTCAAAGAGGACCAAATCTCCAAAAGATTTTGTCAGTCCCTCTACTTGCATGTAACTTACCATCTTGTTCTCGGATTCTTTATTTCGGACACAAAGATACGAAAAAAAGCATGTTAGCAGGCAAGGTGGCCTAATAACATGCTCTTTTAATGTATTTAAAGAAAAAGATGATATCAAATCACTTTCTCCACTTCTTCCTTTATCTTTTCAAACTCCTGTTGCAGATGGCAGGATTTTCCCTCTTTCACTTTATCCCAAACCAGTTGTTGAGGATAAACCATCACATCCGTCTCACCGAAACGAAGCGCCGGGAGTTCACGATTACCATCTATTACGGTAACCCACTCCATTCCGTCTATTTCATTCACCAGAATAGTGCCGAAAGCAATACCAAACGAATACCACGCATCACGCTGTTTTGCATTAAAGTTACCACTATCGATCATTTGCTGCAACTTGACAATATCTTCCGCAGACGAAGTGAAATCTTTTTTCAACTGCTTCTTTACCGTAGAAGACGCCCATTCGAAAGCCTCGTTTACCTCACCGATTTCCAATACACGAATCGGAATAATTTCTTTCGGATAACGTTTGCCTTCAGTTCTTACCTCGATAGATGAAAGGATTGTTTCGGCTTCTTTCACATTACCACCTTTCGCCACGGTAAAGGAGCATTCAAAGACAAGATTGCCCCTGCCGGTAATCCAGATGTGAGAAGTATAATATACTCCTTCTTCCTGAAACATCTCTTTGCTATAAGCACAATCCCATTCGCCGACCTTTATGCGAACAGCAGAAGAGTTATCCCTTAGTTCTTCTTCCAAAGCCTCTTTGGCATAACTCATGGCTTCCGGTAGTTTCGGGTCTGCTTTAAAAGCAGAAATACGGAAGTTCCCCGTCCACTTATCGGGGTTATAGAATAAGAAAGTATTTTCCGTATCCTCAAACTCACACCAATCCAGAGGATAGACCAAAGAGAACCATGCTCCCGGAGATATAAATTTCTTTCCTTTTGTATTCATTTGTTCATTGTCTGTTTTATATCTTACATCAACGGCAATATTTCAATCCAATAATCATCCGGATCATTGATAAAGTAAAGTCCCATATCCGTATTCTCATAACATACACAATTCATCGACTTATGATATTCGCGAATCTTATCATAGTCTCCCGCCACACGAAAACAGAGGTGACTTTCATTATCACCCAGATTATACGGTTCACGCCTGTCGCGCAGCCAGGTCAACTCCAATGTAAAGTTTGACTGCCCGTCCGTCATATATACTAAAATAAACTCGTTATTCTGAGCAACCTTACGTCTTGCCTCTTTCAAACCTAAGGCAGCTTCATAAAACTTGATACTCCTGTCCAAGTCAAGGACATTGATATTAAAATGATCGAATCTTCCTTTTACTTCCATAATCGTATATTATTTATTAAAATTCAACAGTTTGTCCTACATGAGTAAGACTTATAAATTCACAGCCTTTGGATTCCGCATAGGCTTTAAAGGCATTTGCTTTAGCATATTCCTCATCAAAATGCATCGGAACAAACAGAGCGGTCTGTATCCTGTCGACAAATTGTTCGGCTCCACGCATATAGTCTTTTCCCAAGCGCGGATCAACAGGAAACATGGCAAGGTTCACCGACTTTATATCCTTATTAATAATCTTCAATTCTCCGAGGTATGCTTTTTCTGCCGTTTCTATCTCTTCCGGCGTAGATTCTTCATTCCAATGCCAATTATTCAGGTCGCCCGCATGAAATATCTTCTTGTCTTCCGCTTCTATCAGAAAAGAGACTCCCACATCTGTAGAACCATACGCTTTTACCCGGATGGTATCGTCTTCATAAACATCCAGTTTCTTCAGGTATAATGCATCTTCCTTACCTGCGCGGCGATGTTTCAATATATCTTTCGAAAAGATATAGATGATATCGGGACGTTCTTCTTTCCAGCGTAACACTTCAGGGTTAAAATGGTCGGGATGAAAGTGAGTCGCCATCACGTAAAACTTTCCGGGACGTGTCAACAAATAGTCGTGAACAATACCTCCGGCATCTTTAAAGTAATCCAGAATAATCGTAAACCATTCTCCTTCTATGGCAAAACAGCTATGATAAATATAAGTCAGCTTCATACGTTTATTGTTTTAATTCCATCTACTGTAACATTGCTACTTGCCGATTGGTTGTATCTTTTGCCTGATATCACGGGATATTTCAAGAAACATATAGTTCAGTTTGCCGGAGTGTATTCCCTCCACATTCGTATTATACTTCTTATTCGCATATTCTTTGGATTTCTCAAAAGTAATCCTTGAAACTTGGTTTTGCGACTTACCGACCATTGTTGAGTCAAGCTGTTCGTCCGGAAAGAAATCATCCAGATTCACATCGCCAATCATGGTTGTTTCCAAAAAATTCTTCTTCGTATGCTTACTATCCATATAATAACCTACGAACATGTGTCCGGGTGTCCGTACCAGGATAGGGTCTATATTTATAGCCCGCAACAAAGATGCAAACAATACCGTGCCATCCACACAGTTGACCTGTGCCGACTCTAAAGCATCATCGAAAGTCCGAACCCGTTGCGCATACACCACATTGGATGACAGACTTGTATTGGATATGGAGCTATACCGGAAATTACGTTTCTGCAAGATATTCCACAATGCATAAACCTGCTTGTCTACAATATCTTCTCGCCCACCCTGATAGCCCCAAAAACGGTTTACAATACGGGTATTGAGAGCTTCACGCAATAATTTATCAATCATCGGATGCTCTTCATTGACGTAAGCCGCAAAGAAGATACCGGTATCGTGAAACTTCATCGCACTGTCCACATACCCAAGCAAACACTCATTGACGCTTCTCACCGACATTGTCTTTACTTTCTGTCCCAAGTTCTCCTTGTTCATCTCCACCGTAACGGCAATACTTATCGGCATCGCCTGATTATTATCTTTCAACGCCTCGTAGTTCCATATAATATCGGGATAAATCAAATAATCCGTGCGAGGTTTCTCTAAAATAAATTCCGATACAGATTCCGAGAAGAAAGGAGTCTGCGCCACGTTAATCCTCACTTTACTATAAGCATTACGAGATCTGACCCGAACGGCGATGCACGATTTCGGATTCCCCAAATAAACACTGTCACCCGGCACAATAATCTGCGCATCCGTCGTAGCGGTAGAAAGCAGTGCCGATGGAAATATATTCCCGCCAAGGTCATCGCTTATCTCAAAACTCTCACGGAAAGGCTCGTAACGATAGATATACATTCCTCCCAATACTAAAAACAGGAGAAACAATACGACCGCAGATAGTTTCCATTTATTTATTTTTAAAATCCTCATTCCCTCGTGTCTAAAAAGTGTACTTAAATGAAACGGTAAAAATAAGAAATAGTTCAGAACTATGAAAGCGTATCCGCTTATTTTAGGCAGTTAATCATCTTTTACACCGAAGCGTTTAAGGTAAAGATGCGGACGTTTGAATCGTTTGCCCTTGGGAAGCCTATCGTTTACCCTTGGGCAACCTTGCGTTTCACCTTGGTCGTTCATTCGTTTACGCTGGGCTGAACGAATCGATCGACAAGACCGTCAGACCTCATTCTCCGCACAATTTGTCACACCAATGTAATGTACATTTCACTTCTTCGTAACAAAATTGTTCCATCTTTGCAGCAGATTAAAGAAAGATAGTTAGATTTGTACATTCAAAACACAAAGAGCCATGAATGATTATCGTATTTTAGTAGTTGACGATGAAGACGATTTATGTGAAATCCTCAAATTCAACCTCGAAAATGAAGGTTATTGGGTAGACACAGCAAACTCTGCCGAAGAAGCTTTAAAGAAGGATTTGACGAGTTATGACTTATTATTGCTTGATGTTATGATGGGAGAAATATCAGGCTTCAAGATGGCGAATATGTTGAAGAAGAATAAAAGTACGGCCAACATACCTATCATCTTCATTACAGCAAAAGATACGGAGAATGATACTATGACCGGGTTCAATCTCGGAGCCGATGATTATATCTCTAAACCGTTCTCTCTTCGTGAAGTCATCGCACGTGTCAAAGCCGTTATCCGCCGCACTGCAACGGATAAGCCGGATGATGTGCCGGAACAGATTTGTTATAAGACACTCGTTTTGGATATTACCAAGAAAAAAGTCTGTATCGACGATATGGAAATAGCTCTTACCAAAAAAGAGTTTGAGATATTGTTTCTCTTATTACAAAATAAGGGACGGGTCTTCTCCCGCGAAGACATCCTATCCAAGATATGGAGTGACGAAGTTTATGTACTCGACCGCACCATCGATGTCAATATCACCCGACTAAGAAAAAAGATCGGTATCTATGGCAAATGTATTGTCACTCGTTTGGGATACGGTTATTGTTTTGAATGTGAATAAACCCATCGGTTATGCAGAAGTTCTTCTTCCCGTTCAGTTGGAAACTGTTTCTTTCCGTCATGTCGCTGTTTCTTGTATTCGCGGGATGTTTCCTTACCTATCAATATCATCGGGAAAAAGAATACAAAACGGAATTACTCGATTCCCGTCTGCAAGACTATAACGACCGGCTATATGAAAAACTATCGGCCATAGAAGGAGAAATCAATAACGATAGTCTAAGAAAAGAATTGGATGAATACATACAAGGTCATCATATTGATGAGCTTCGGGTAACTGTCATCACTCCGGAAGGAAAGGTTATTTACGACAATGAAAAAAAAGACCTCTCTCAGATGAGCAATCATAGCCAACGGATGGAGATACAACGTGCCCTCCACAACGGTACGGGATTCGCCATCAACCGCACCTCTGAAAGTATGGGATTGCCTTATTTCTATTCAGCCAAATATTATAAAGATAAATTCATATTAAGAAGCGCGTTGCCTTATAATGTAAACCTTATCAATAACTTGAAAGCCGATCCGCATTTCGTATGGTTCACATTAATCGCTACCCTGATACTCACCATTATCTTTTATAACTTTACCAGAAGATTGGGCACTTCCATTAAGCAACTACAAGAATTTGCCATGCGTGCCGACCGTAATGAGCCGATTGAAACAGGAGTCCGCTCTTCTTTCCCTCATAATGAATTAGGAGAAATATCACAGCATATCATTCAGATCTACAAACGTCTGCACGAAACAAAAGAAGCATTATACATCGAACGGGAAAAACTAATCACCCACCTGCAAATATCCCATGAAGGACTCGGTATCTTTGATTCCAAAAAACAGGAAATCTTAGTGAACAGCCTCTTCATACAATACAGCAACCTGATTTCAGACCATAATCTGACAATAACCGAAGAGGTATTTTCCATCCCAGAACTAAAGGATATAACCGATTTTATAAGCAACAGCCGTCAACGTCCTACCGGAAAAGGTGAAAAGCGTAAGGCTATCACAATAGATAAAGACGGGCGTATCTTTAATGTGGAATGCATCATCTTTCAAGATCTCAGTTTTGAAATATCCATAAACGACATCACACAAGAAGAACAACAAGTCCGTTTGAAACGACAACTGACACAAAATATCGCTCATGAGCTAAAGACTCCGGTCAGCAGTATACAAGGTTATCTGGAGACTATCGTCAACAACGATAATCTTCCTAAAGAAAAACTAGATACATTCCTTGAGCGTTGCTTCGCACAAAGCAATCGGCTTGCAAGATTACTTCGGGATATTTCCGTACTGACCCGTATGGACGAAGCACCGGAAATGATCGACATGGGAAAGGTAGACATATCCTCCATGATGCGCAATATCTTCAACGAAGTAGCATTAGAATTAGAAGAGAAACAGATTACGGCAATCAATCTTCTACCGGAAGACCTGCAAGTTCACGGAAATGCTTCCCTTATCTACTCTATCTTCCGCAATCTGACGGACAATGCCATTGCTTATGCAGGAAATAATATCAATATCACCGTCAAATGTTTCCGTGAAGACGAAAACTATTACTATTTTAGTTTCTCCGATACAGGCATAGGCGTAGCATCAGAACATCTAAACCGATTGTTCGAACGTTTCTACCGTGTAGACAAAGGGCGTTCACGCAAATTAGGCGGCACAGGTTTAGGATTAGCTATTGTCAAAAATGCAGTTATTATACATGGTGGTAATATCTCTGCCAAGAATAATCAAGGCGGAGGTTTGGAGTTTATCTTCACTTTAGCAAAATAGCAATCCCACGTTATTATTATAAGTATACCTCTGAGCCATTAAAGCAGCTCAGAGGTATATTTATTTATATACATAATACATATTCTTAATAGTCAACAATATTACTTCTTTAATATACGTATTAACAATTAATATACTCTTTTTAAGTATTCAATTTTTTATAACATAAAAAACAATTTTGTTTAATTATTATTTAAATTTAATTTTGCACTTGAGATATTTAAATCAATTAAATATTTAATATCTCAAATATGCAAGGTTCAGCACTGTCAAAGGCAATATAAGTATTCCGGCTAGCGATAGTTCTCTTTATTATAATTCATAACATTTGTTTTACCATAATCTTTATCACTATGTGTAAGTACACCAAATTACTATTATTGCAGATTCTACTGCTACACACATGTTTCATCACTGCAAACATCAACAGTTCAATTAGTGGCTCTTCTAAAAGTACAACTATGAAAATAGGATATACCGAAGGAGGGTTAAATCTGAATTTAGGAACGAGTATCCGTGTTATCATTAAAGGAGCCATACAATTTCCGGAATCTTATATGCAGAAATTAAAAGGAAATAAGATAACCAGCATACGCCTTGCTATCGGAAAAGAACTTTCGGAACAGAACAATACCATATTCATAACAAACAATTTAGAAAAGCAACCACTTTATATCCAAAAAATAGAAAAGTTCGAAGCCGGATGGAATGACATTACCCTAGATACTCCTTTTAATATCTCCGGAGAAGAATTATTTATCGGCTTTCAATATACAAGTTCCGGAGAAGTCATATCATTTGACGGTAGTGCAGATAACAATTACGCAAATTGGTTAGCGCATGGTCAAAAAGAAGAAGATTTATCATGGACCCACCAACCCGGAGGATGTTTAAACCTGCAAGCTATCATCAATGGGGACCATCTACCTCAGAATGATGTCTGCTTAAATAATATCTCTGCCAGAAAATATGCACATCCGGGAATGGAGTCTCCTATTGATCTAATCATCAGAAATATGGCAGCTGCCGACATCAATAATCTGGAAGTAACTTATACTGTTGAAGACCAAGAACCAGTCACTCGTCTAATTGAAAATTTATCTATAAAAAGCAATGATATAGGTATGGTATCTCTAGATGATATGATTATAGATGAAAGCGGTATCTACAACTTAGATATTAAAATCAATAAAGTGAATGGAGAGATAGACGAAGATGATACAAACAATACCGGATATTTTGAAAACATAATCTGCAAAGAGGATTATACTAATCGAAAAGTACTCTTAGAACAATTTTCTACTATGGAGTGTATCAACTGTCCCGATGCCCATAAAACATTGGATAATGCATTAAAATATAAAAGAGATGTTATAAGAATAATACATCATTCCGGATACGGTACAGATGCATTAACAATAGATGAAAGCAGCAAATACCTATTCTTCTTTTCAAACGAAAGTGGTGGAAATCATTATGCACCAGGCATGATGTTAGACCGTACAAACTTGACAAAATATGGAGCTGATAATGGAAATGGAGGCAGCACACCCGGCCCGGCTTTCTTCCCACGTCGTGAAAATGTTTCAAAACTAATAGACCAATGTATGTCTACTCCGGCATTAATCAGTCTGAATATGAATAAAAAGTATGATGCCAATACCCGTTCATTAACAGTCTCCGCATTCGGGCAAATACCTTCGGGAGATGTCAGTCGGTTAAAGGGTAGTAACATATGCTTAAACATTGTTCTTACGGAAGACAATATTTTAGGCACTCAAATAGGAGCAGATAATCCAAATGAATACTATCACAGCCATGCTATACGTAAAGTTCTAACTTCCGTTTGGGGAGATCCGATAGAATTTACAGGGGATACATTCCATTCTAAAGATTATACCTTTACGATTCCGGCAGAATGGGTTGACAAGAACATGCATGTCATAGCTTTTATAGCAAATAGCGACCAAATAAGTTCCAATAATTGTCAGGTTTACAATTCGGAAGAAGCGACTTTATTAGATCCGGATCCTTCTTCCATTGAATCGAATCAACAAGAAACAGGACCTAAAATATATGCAAATACAATTGCCGGGTATATCTATGTAAGCGGAGAATATAATTCAGCCTCCATTTATAATACAGCAGGATGTTTAATAAAACAGATAAACCAACCTAAAAGCGAAATAGATATATGTTCTTTAAGTGAAGGAATATATTTTATCAAGCTACATACGGCAGACTCATCTTATTCTTTTAAGTTTATCATAACCCGATAGTGCTATATGATAAACTATTCGATACTTATTTTAATGTTACACTTAATTCATTCCACTATGAAACATTTCAACTTTTTATTAATCATGCTGTTATTGGGCATTAGCTCACAACACTTGTACGGAGTTACAACAGAAACTCCAACCGATAGTTACTTCTGTGGTTTCAATACAGAAGAAGAATTTAACTCATGGACAGTTATCAATGCCAATAATGATGACCTACAATGGTATTGGGAAGGAAATGATCTTGCCGCCTGTTATAGAATGAGCTTTGAACAAGCTGCCGACGATTGGTATATTTCTCCCAAAATATCATTAACCGGAGGAAAACAATACACCCTGAAAAGTAAAATGGGTATTTATTATAACCCGGAACATATCACCATCACTATGGGAAAAGGAAACACGGTTGAAAGTCAAAACATTGTTTTATTAGACACGATCTACACCGAAGAATATATGAAGACTTACGCTTCTATTAAGTTGCCGGCAGATTTAGAAGCCGGAGAGTATAATTTCGGATTCCATATCACATCACCTGCATGGAGTGGGATATACTACATATACAGTTTTCAAATTACAGAATTCACAGACGGGAGTTTGGAAGGAACAGTAACTAACTCAAAAGGGGAAAAAGTGGAGGGAGCAGAAGTTTCTTTAAAAAACGACACTGATTATGAAGGAATGCAATTCACTACTGATGCCGAAGGTAAATATCATTTCGATAATTTATCGGCAGGAGAATATCAAATTTCAGTAACAGCAGACGGACATCACCCTCTTGAGTTAGAAAACGTAACGATACAAGCCTTTAACAAGACTGACCATCCGATTCTATTAACAGCAATGAATCTTGAAACCGTTACGGGTAAAGTTATGAGCGAAGAAGGTACTCCTGTGAAAAATGCTTTTGTTACAATCAAAGGTGAACTATCTTACGAAACGACAACAGATGAAAACGGAATCTTCACAATAGAAAATGTGCGGGAATATGATAAATATCAATTAAAGATTGAAAAGGATTTGAAAGTTACCCATACAGATGTATTCTCCGTCACCGACGCTACTATTGATTTCTCAACTATCGTATTAAAGACAAGAGTAGTAGCTCCTGCTAATGTCAATGCTGAAGAAATCAATTCCGGAATGTTATTATCATGGATGATGCCGCTTAAAGAGACAGAGATTGCTTATGATAACGGGAGTTGCGAAGGTATGACCGGACTTTCGGGACCAACTGTAGGAGAAAATACTGTTATGGGGAATGTTTTTGATTTTCCGCTTGTCGTATCCGGCATGAGTTGGATGCTTACCAAAGAAGGGGGACCTCACGAAACTGTAGACTTATATGTATTCTCATTGAATCCTGATGGTTCTTTATCCAATAATATCTTATACTCTAAAAAAGGAGTTCCTAACGTTGATTATGATTATGGTGATAATTATACATGGTGCGAATATTATTTTCCGGAAACCATTACCGCACCATACGGATGCGTATTGGCATTAGGTTATAATGGATACTTAGGATTAGCTCTAGACTGGGAAAGTAGCGGAGAGCATTCATGTGCTTCTTTCGACTATACGAAAGGATTATCAAACCATAGCAGTGGAAACTTTTTTATTCGTGCATTAGGTTCACCTCTGGGAATACCACAAATGGCACCAAACAAGAATCCGTATTCAAATAATACTAAATCTTATCAAACCAGCACTTTAACTGAAAGCGATGGCATCTCCTGCATTCGCAAAAAAGGTATCGCTCCAAATAAGGAATACCACATGACACCCAGAAAAGCAGAAGCTATCGGACAATTCACATACAAAGTATGGAGATTTAATATGGAAGATAAAGAAGATATGGATTATTGGACAGAGCTGGAGCCAAATATAAAAGATTTGACTTATATAGACAGAGATTTCAAACAGTTAGAACAAGGTGTTTATCAATATGCCGTTCAAGCTATCTATGCAGATGGACAAGTTTCCGACATTAGCTACTCCAACGAAATAGAACATCAGATGTATACGAATGTTACGATAGAAGTCGAAACAAATACAGCTATAGATTTCTCGAAAGGTACAATTCTCACTCTTGAGAACATTGAAGAACCGGAATACGTATACACAAAAGTAGCAGAAGGTCCGAATACACTTTTCGAGAACGTAAGAAAAGGTATCTATAACCTATATGCTTCTCAAAAAGGATTTGAAAAAGCAGAGTCTGACGAACTTTGGTTTACTGACGGTAACGAAAACAACGATTACATCTCGCTTAGCCTAATACCTGTAAAACCATTCAACTTAAAGACAAATCAGGCAGAAGGCACAACAGACATCACCTTCAGTTGGAATGTGGAAGAAGGAATTCATGAAGATTTTGAGAACATGGATGACTTCACTATCAATCCTGCCGGAGAGTTAGGGTGGACTTATCTCGATGGAGATCAAGGTACTACTTTCGGAATAGCAATGTGTCAAGACAGTCCATACCCCAACATGTATGCTCCGATGGCTTATATGTCATTCAATCCCAATGCCACAACACCCAATTTATTAGAATATATCCAACCTCACAGCGGAGATAAAGTTCTGATTGATGTTTCTTTGGAAGAAGGGGGTCAGAATAACGATTATCTTTTCTCTCCGGAACTATCATTTGAATCTGATTTTGTATTGAGTTTCTACGCTATGTCCGGATTCTATGCAACATCAGGTGACGAAGAATTCATGGTGGGTTATTGCAAAGAAAGTGCTACTCCGGAAAATGTAGAATGGATAACGGCCACTCCACAAACAGTTGGCGGATTATGGACCGAGTTTACCTATGATATTCCTCAGGAAGCCAAATATATCACAATCAGATGTACTTCCAATCAACGTTTCATCTTTGTTCTGGATGACATTTATATTGGTTATAAAGAAACCGAATTTAATAAAATGGCAACTTATGAAGTCTATCTGGACGAAGAAATGATGGCCAAAACAAACGGAAGATCTGTCACATTCGATAACCTATCCGAAGGAAAACACATAGTCAAAGTGCAAGCCGTCTATCCAATGGCTAATGATGAAAAACAATATTCCGATTTCGCTGAACTGATGTTTAAAATAGAAAAAGCCAACGGTATTGAAGATGTACAGGAAGAACAACTGTTCTCTTATAATTCAGAATCCGAAATCATTACTTTAAGTGATGATATACAAGAAGTTTCGTTCTATGATATGCAAGGTCGTTTAACAGGGATTTATTCGACTGCCCAAGTGAATGTATCTAACTGGAATAGCGGACTCTATGTCATGAAAATGAAAACAGATAACAAAGTTTCTTTCAATAAAGTTCTTATTAAGTAAGTAGAATAAGACCTAAACCTTAAAAACAAAGCCGCCCGGAAATTTTCCAGGCGGCTTTATCTTTTATTGAATCTTAAATCTATTCATTGGCAAATAATCTTTTTTGAAGAATATAACAAGCACCTATAATAGCCGCCTTCTCACCAAGTGATGAAACTTTAAGAGTCATATCCTGCAACAAAAGATTCAGAGAATATTTATAAAGAGCTGTTCTTATCGGTAATTCGATATAAGACCCGGCAGCGGCCATATCTCCTCCAAGAATAACCATATCAGGATTAAAAACATTCACAATCAAAGAAAGATAACGTCCCAACTTCTCTCCTATCTTCTCTATCACTTCAATTGCCAATAAATCCTCGTTTTCTGTTGCGGCATGAATTATATCATACATCGTAATATCTTCTATCGGCTTTTTATTCGTCAGCATCGATGTACTTCCTTCTTTAAGACGTTCCTTAAATAAACGTAGTATTGTTTCGCCCGACATTTCTGTCTGTATGCAACCTTTCTTGCTACACTCACAGATTATTTCATTGTCGAGAATGGGACTATGTCCGAACTCTCCGGAATATCCGGACTGACCATAGTAAAGTTCACCATTACAAATGATACTAATACCAAATCCCCAGCTTATATTCAAATAAATAACATTCTTCTTTCGTCCGGCATCTCCACTGCAATACTCTCCATAAAGCATAGCCCGGGAATCGTTTTCAATAAACGTTTTTATATTAATTTTCGACTCGATCAGTTTATCCAAAGGAGCGTCTTCGAAGTAGAAGAAAGTATTATTATACCCCTTCTCAGAATTTATTCTTCCTGTAAATACAACACAGGCACTCACTATTTTTTCCCGAGGAATAGGTAAGGTACTTACAAACTCATTAATCATACCACAAAGGACATCAAGAGATTCCATGTTGTCTTCCAGTTTATAAGGTAAACGAATAGCCTCATAAACCAGCTCATTCTTAAAATTCTGGAGTCCGAAACTCACAGAGTCCCGTTTAACATCCACTCCCATAAAAAAGGCTGAATTTGGATTAACACCATAGATCACAGGTCTTCTACCACCTGACGTTCCTATTTTTCCTTTTTCAAAAACGATTCCGGCTTCCATTAATTCTGCAAGAACTTTTGTAACCGTAGGAATACTAAACTCTGTCTCTTTACAAAGTTCTACTATCGTTTTTTCTTCATTTGTTAGTAATTTGATAATGCTTCTTTTAAGCTTGATCATCCTCAGAGTTAACAAGGGTACTTGTTCACGAGAATCCAATAATTCCGATAAAATCATATGCTTCTAGATTAATAGGTTTCGAAGATACATTAAAGTATTGAATCTTGCAACGATTTGAAATATTTTATTCAAATTTGGAGATTTTGCACCAAACAAATAAGAGATAATATCATTCGATAAAGCCCTTCTCATGCCAACAGAGCCATCATTTTAGAGCAAAACCACATTTTTATATCATATTACTTGCGCTACGCGTTTTTTTAATTACCTTTGCTCCGTATTGGTTCGTATTCCTTTTTCAGGGGAAACGATTAAAAGGGAATCAGGTGAGAATCCTGAACAGTCCCGCTGCTGTAAGTTTCATTGCAATACCGAGAGCAATAACCATTGCCACTGAACACAAATTCGGGAAGGCGCTATCGGTCGAAACAAGTCAGAAGACCTGCCGTACATATAACAATCTGAAGCTTTCGAGGAAAAAGCGAGAGACCCAGAACAACCTTGTAGAAATACAATGTTTCTCTTACGTTTCACACAATTCCGGGAAAAGTTTATTGTTTTAGTTTTTAACTGGACATAATTTCAAATAAACTCTGCCAAGTTTATTAATCCGATACCCGGCTGAAGTGATTTCACCCGGGTATTAAAATTAAAGAATGAATAATATATGAGAAAACAACTGTTTGTCATAGCACTTGCCACGTTAAACATATCCGTCACGATGGCACAGAATAAACCCTATCTTACTAAAGTATTGGAATATTGCCCTGCGCCCGGCCAGTTCATACACGAACTCCCCTTATATGAAGAAGGTGACAATGCGGAAACAATGGCAAACAAATGCTTGGACAACTTAAATGAGGGGAATTTAGTATGCCTCGGTGCTTATGGTGGTTATATTACGGTTGGATTCGATCATACCGTTCTCAATATTGAAGGAGAAAAGGATTTATTGATTTACGGCAATGCCAACAATTATAATACAAGTGCAGAACCGGGTATAGTCATGGTATCCGTTGATACCAATCGGAATGGTTTGCCGGATGATGAGTGGTATGAGCTTGCCGGATCTGAGTATGGGAATGAATCTACCATACACAATTATGAAATCACTTATACACGTCCGGAAAGAGAAGATATGGATGTAACATGGACTGACAATCAAGGGAAAAGCGGTATAGTGAAATATATGGGGATAGTATCCGGCAGCTATAATCACGCCCACGCCCATTACCCGAAATGGATAGAATCCGACAAATTAAGTTTTAAAGGCGCACGCTTGCCGGATAACGGAGTATATAATGAAGAGGCGGGTATGTGGATAATGAAACCTTATGCCTACGGATATGCGGATAACTTATATTCAAAAGAAGGATGCAGTTTCGACATTAGTTGGGCTGTCAACAGTCAAGGAGAAAAGGTCCATCTTTCCGGTATCGACTTTGTCAGGATCTATACGGCAGTCAACCAACAGATTGGCGGCGGAGTCGGCGAAATCTCCACCGAAATCAGTGATGTGCAAGATCTGCACCCCTCAGCAGTATCTATTACAGAGAAAGGAAAGAGACTCACCTCCATCTACTATCAAAACGGGGAACTAATAATCGAAAGCGAAACCAACTCTCACGTCTATCTTTATAATACACAAGGATTATTACTCACGCAATGGCAACATGAAAGTGGGAACAGGAGCACATCATTGAATATGGAAAAAGGAATATATATCATACGGATAGGCAACAAGATACAAAAAATCCATGTAGAATAAATGCCTGTTTTTTAGCATACGGTCCTTTGTTCACAAACTCCTATCGTTTGCAAACAAAGGACCGTATGTTTGTTCTCAATCGACCGTATGTCTTTTTTCAACCCTCCTATCCCCTTTCCATGAACTTAAAAAGCCGTATCGGAAACGGATAATATCCGGCATCCCGATACGGCTCGTTATTTATCAAAACTCCGATTCTTCTATTTCACTTTCGTAAACCGTTTGATTATAGAAGTGCCCGCATTACTAATCTTCAATAAGTAGATTCCATTTTCCAACCCACTGACATTGATTGATGTATCACCGGAGTTACCCTCTCTAAGCAGCATCATAGTTCCATTGGCAGCAATCACCTCTATTTGATAGTTATCCATATCCGTAGCGATATGCAGTTTATCGACCGTCGGAACCGGATAAATAGAAACAGCATGAAGTAATGTATTGGTAATACCGATATTCGAATCAATGGTGACAGGGATACGGACAAACTGTTTCTTTCCCTTTTGAAGGGCACTTACCACCAAATCCGTCGTTCCATTCTCTTTTCCATTAATCAAAAGCATACCATCTGCCAAAGAAGCATCCAGCACCGTTTCATTATAAGCATCCTCGATATGATAAGTAACCGTAGCGTCAGCATCATCCGGAGTAAAGAATTTATCCAGACTTAGTGAAGAGTCACCCAAACTAAATGTTTGCGCTTCTCCGGCAGCGATGTTTCTTTCGCCATTAAAGTTATCCATACAGAAATAAAGAGGAGTCGTCATTCCAAATTCATTTGATTGAGTACTGTACATTGAGAACGAAATCTCTTTCACTTTACCCAATGCCCGCATATCAAACCATTGCCAGCTATCCAAACAATAATAATCCGCTTCATTTTCTCCGCGATAATCCGCTAAGTAGAAATCAAGACTGCCGGCAGTGCTTCCATCTGCTTTTATCCCGGTAGCTGTCAACTTGAAATAGTCGCCTTTCTCGAAACCTTCATCTCCCTGAGTCAAGCCGTCTCCATCCAGAATAACCTTTTTAGCCCAAGCCGTATTAGATACATAAAATCCTTTGATAACATCATCATTTTCCGAATTTGCCACCACGACTTTTACTTTCGACGGTTCGGATACATAGGCTACGGCATAGTTCTTAGAATTATCTACGCCACTGCCTACGGCTGAATAATATTGTTCTTTCCAGTATTCACCGGTAAAGACAGTAGAAGTTACATTAGAATAAGAGAATCCGTTCCAATATTTCTGTTCATCCTCTGTGCCTACATTATTTAGGAATTTATAAGTCCCGCTGTAGAAAGAATAATCGCCATTATCTGCATTCGTTCTATTCCAATAGCTTTCTTCATCCAAGTAAAGTTCCTCAAAAGTAGCAACCTTAGCTTCACTTATCACTTTTACCGCAACGGCGCTTTCTTCTTTTGCACCCCAAGCGTCTACAACTGTCAATGTATAATCTTTCGTTATATCTCCGGTGAAGCTGTAAGCTCTTTCCGTAGACAAAACCTGAAGCCCGGCATCCGCCCATTCATACGTATAAGGAGGTACACCACCATACAAGTCAGGAGTCAAAGTAACTTCCGTTCCGGCAGCAATCATGTCATCCGAAGCTCCGCTTATCATCAGAGCAATAGGTTGCGGAGTACCGCTGAAATCATCAATAAAGACTTGCGTACCCGTAGTGGTAAGAGTTACAGAAGTAAGTTCTCCCATATCTTTCAGGTTACAGAATATCCATTTACCGTTGGTGGAAGCAATCGTCTTGCTCTGTTCGTTAGATACGGTAACAGTCACCCCGGCATCCGATTTCAAATAGAAGCCTGTCAGCTGCAAACCGGTACTTGTATTGGTCAGTGTAACCGTTGCACTGTTTCCACTCATACGTGCTGCCTTATGGTTATCTTCACCTACACCGTCTTCTATTTCTTCAACCACAAAACCTTCAAATGAAGCTGTTCCATCTTCAAAAGTTCCTTCTGTCTCCGTTACATCTTCAAATGTCGAGATAACGGTAGGTGGATAAGTAGTTGTAAACATATCCAAAGAATAAACGTCGGATAAAACATCATTAGCCAAAGTCTTCAACACAAAGAACACATAATAGTCCGTATTCGATTTCAGGTCATTCAACTGCACTGTTATCTCCTGACCTTTCGATACAGAGCTTTTATGAGCGGTAGCAACAACATCCTCCGCAGCAGGAGCCTCATTCTCCGTTTTGCATACATAATAAGCCTCAGCATTCTCTGTTACTTTCACAAGTACCATAGCCGTATTATAACTAACGTTACCTGTCAGCTTCGGATAACCATCTTCCATTGCAGCAACCGTCGGCTCTACATATTCATAAGCACCAATGGTAGGATGTTCCGCATCACGAAGGTTTCCGGTAATATCCGTTGTCACAAAATCTAACGGCTTTCCATTATTCAGATTACCCACAAACTTAGGAGCAAGTATTTCGTCGGATAAGAATGTTACTTGTTCATTATAACTGTCGGTTTCCTTTCCGAGTGCCAACCATTGTTCCATCGTCAAAAGATCAGCAGTATTAACGAGTGCCTCACCGGATGAATACAACATATTATTATTAAATGTAAGAACATTATAAGATGTGCTGTTAAGCCGATATGCATATCCTCCAGCTTCGTTTTGGAAGATATTATTCTGAAGCGTTACTCCCAAACTCCTTGTGGTATTAAAGAAACCTGAGCTTGCGGTATCTGTTCCTGTTATGCGAACCGTATTATTTACAACATCAAGATATGCGCATAGAGTATTACTTATATGTATGCCGTACGAACTGGTACTTCCTGTCGCCTCTACGTTTATCACATTATTATATATATGACCATGCGTAGTAGCTGTTCCTATAATCGGACGAATCTTCATTCCAATCAGATAGTTTCCGGATAAAGTAATTCTATTATTTCTTATATTCACACCTTCATAACCCAAAAGCATATCGATTCCGCAATATTCACTTGTTCCGTCACAATCTCTTGTGATGGTGTTTCCTTCAATTAATGTACTTATATCATATTTTGCATAAATACTTTTAGAATACTGATTCCTGAAGACATTATTCAGTACGCGAGTACCAGAATTCCGATTACCTTCCACTGCATTATAGCCACCCACTTCAAGACCGATATAGCCGCCCTCGAAAACATTGTTCTCGATTGTCAGATTCGTATCCGGCATATTGTCTACGGATTGATTAACAAACCCCGTATGTAGTAAATGCCTTTTATTGGTAGATTCTACCGGACGCTGGAAATAACAATTACGCACAGTCACATAGTTACTTGCATTTCTAATATCCATTAAGAACGGATAAGACTGATCTGTCGTAATAAACTTAATACCATCTATTATCAGATAGTCGGCGCCTAAAATGGTCAGCATACCATTATCGGCATCTCCGTAACCTCCAACGTTATATTTCGAAGAACAAATTGTCACATCGCTATAATTACCTGTCGCAGACTTAATAGTAATCGTATTAGTGGCAGAAGCTCCCGCTATCTCCGGAATAATAACCGCTTCATCATAAGTACCACTTTCCAACTCCAAGATAACCGGTCCGTTAATACCATCTATACCCATATCTTCAATAGCAGAGGCAAGGGTCTTGTATTCACCGTTAACACCTACTGTATGCGTACCATGGAAGCCGTCTTTCACTGTCAGTGTCGCCGTCTCCGGAGTGCCCAAATCTGCGATACCACCATTAACTGTAATACCGGCAGGTACAAAAGATATGACGGCGCCTACTTCCGCATCTGTCTTTATATCACAAGCCAACCAGAAATAATAAGTACCCGGTTCGGTAATAGACTGGCTTCCTGAAAAGACGGGAGCATCTCCTGTCTGTTCCGTACCGAATAACACAGCTTCCGAGGAATAAACACTACTTGTCCCCGTATAGAAAACTTTCATACCGGAAAGATGGGTAGAATTGGTTACGGCAAATGAAAGTTCATCAATAGTAAATGAGCCCCTGTCTCCGGTGGTTTCTACCGCTATGCAAAGCATTTTTTCATTCAAAGAGCCTCCCAAAAGCTGTTTACGATTCACTGCGGTGGTAGTAACCGAGCCATACGCTAAAGGAAGCGGGGTATAAGAGGTAACCTCTATTTCCCAACCGTCATTCACGCTATACCCCGTCCTATTGAACTTCACGGTAAGTGAACCATCCTGTGCATCAGACAAAAGAGCAGACGGAATTTCTGGTTCAGAATACATTGTATATTCAGATAACAAATCTTTACTATCCTCATCTCCATTGTAAAATCTCAAGTAGTCTCCCGAACTTGTTTTAAATTGCTTGAACACAACTTTAATAACTTGTCCTTGTGCCGGAACAAAAGTTACCGAACCATTTTGCGTACTGCTATATTTATCGTCAGCCCCTCCATCGTCATAAAACATATACGGGTATTCCCCTACCTGAACAATTTCATGTCCGGATGTCGGCATCAGATAGATATTCTTAATCTCCCGTTCACCTTCAGGGTCTCCGTCGGTTACCGTTTGGGCTACATTATTAATAGTAAGAGAAAGTAATTTCGCGTCTACCTTTTGAGCGGGTTCGGCATCTACTTTCAGACTATAAGCTAGCCAATAATAGCATTCACCTTCTTCCAAGAGATACTCCTCGCTCATAGGAATATCCACAGATTCTTCAGTTCCTGTCACATCAACACTACCAATCAGCCTGTCCGTGGCAAAAACATTGTTCTTACCGGTATAAAAGACAGAAACTTTATCAATATTGTTTTGGCTTCCTTTCAGGTTTAAAGAGACCTTGTTCAGAGGCAATGGATTTTTATCGCCACTTGTTGTTATTTTCAGACGGAGTATTTCCTGATTGGCACTTCCACTCGCCACATATTCAACATTAGCCTGAGCAACTTCCACTCCGTCATAAGTCATATCCTTAGGCAGATATTCACGAACTTTTGCCGTCCAGCCTTTAGCTGTATAATATGAAGAAGTTGTATTCGCATTAAACACAACCGTCAATGAGCCGTCCGCTGCTTTTGAACGAATTATTCGTCCCGGTCCTTTATCCTTATCATCCGCAGACATCAACTCCCAAAGTTTTTCACCGGATACGCTTTTTCCACTATATATCTCATATTTCGCTTTTACCCCATACGATCCGGCTGCATAATATATATGAAAATCACTGAATTCCAACTCCATAACCATATTAGGAGTGGCAGGTATAAACGTTACAATCTGATCTCCTGATACCGGATCGTAACCATCATAACCTATACCGGGATTAGGAGTATTCTTAAAGTTCCATGTTCCCTGTACCGTTTTCTCATAAGTTCCTACTACTGAAAAATATTCATTCTTTATGATACGATTACCTTCCGGATTACCATTTGTTATAAGATGTTCTCCGTCCGAACAAGTCACACCAACGATTCCGGCATCAATTATATTTCCATCAACAGCCTTTTCAGACAAATCATAAGTCAGCCAGAAATAATTGTCGCCTTCCGTCAAGGATACGGGATCATTCACTGTTATTTCAAAAGCATCCGCAGTAATTTCTATTTCACCCAATTTAGTGATTGTACTAAAAGCACTGTTGCGCTTAGTATAATATAGAGTTGCTTTTACCAGTTTATCAAAAGTACCTCCCGTGATAAAGGAGAATTTATTGATTGTTAATACCGGTTCTGTATTTTCCGTTTTAATATTAAAAGATAATATCGGCTGATTAACATCTCCGGCCGCAACCGTACCTTCTGTATATTGAGTCGAGAGAATTTCACTTACAGTCATTGATTCCGGAGTAAACTCAGAAACCTCCGCTTCAAAGCCATCTTTCGGAAAACCGGTATCACAATTTAAAGTAACAGTCAAGGCTCCATCTTCAGACGTTGAGTGTATTAGTACAGTTTCACCACTTTTAATCTGCTGAATTAAATTAGTAGCTTTAGCCTCTTTTCCATCATAGACCTTCAGAATTTCATTTTTATTGGAACTCTCAAACAAATCTACTTTTGTAAAATCAATCATGACTTTCTTGCCAACAGTAGTCGGTTGAAAAGTCACTTGTCCGTTAAAATTCTCGGATATATTTCCGTCTTTACCTCCATCATCATAGAAAGCAATCGGATTAGCTCCAACACTGTAAGTAACCGGAGTTTCAGATATCAAAACAAGATTATCTATATTTATATCACCTTCCGGAGAAAGTGAAGTTTGAACTTTTTCTTCTCCATTAACTTTCAATGATGTACATGAAGCATCAATCTTATTCATTGGTGTAGCATCAGGCTTGACATCAGTAACCAACCAGAAATAATTATCACCTGAGCCCAATATCTGCATTCCTTTTACAACAAAAGATGTTGTCGCAACTTCAGTAATTTCACCAAATAAATTCTTTTCACTACAAGAGCTTCCACTACCTGTATAACAAACCTTCAAATTACTAATATCCGTAAGAGATGTTGTACCATCTAAATTAAAACTAATTTCATCTACAGAAAAAGGATTCAGACTACCATCCGTTTTTACATTCACAGCAATTATTGGTTGACCTTTCTTGCCCAAATGTGCCGAAGTGATAATACTTTGGTCAGCTACAATACCGACATAAGACATTTCTTTAGGAACCAAACTCTTCACTGTAGCTACCCAGCCTGTACCGGAAGCACTTCCTTTACAATGATAAAGAACAGATAATTTACCTTTTGTAGAAACAAATGTTTGATTAGAAAGCTTTCCGGAAAGCTCTGCTAAAGGATTTTCCGGTATATCAGAACTGTATGATGCAAATTCCACATCTCCATCATATACATAAACAGAAGCAACTCCAGATAAATCAACTTCATCAAAAGTAATCTCTATCTGCTCACCCATATTTTTAGGAACAAAACATATTTTGCCTGCATAATAAGCAACAGTATTGCCATCTTTCCCTCCCATATCATAGAATGTCAGATATCCGTCTACTTCTTTTTCACCCAAATTTCCATCTTTCTTCGGCATCGTATACTCTTCTCCGGGAGAAGACATACTCTGTGCTCCCACAAACATCGGTATACACATTAATTGCAATACAATTAAAAATGTAACAATTCTCTTCATAAGCATAATAAATTAAACGGTTTATATAGAATCTTAATAAAATCCTAAACCATTGAATAATCTTATGTCATAAGGAGATAAAAGAGATGAAAAGATATATGGCATCCCTTCAAGTTCTTACCCTTGCTCTAACTCCCGAAAGCATAAGATATTCAAGATAATGATACTGGCAGGTCTTCTGACTTATCTCTCCCCTTTCGGACGTCTTCCCGGAAATTCAGCTTTCCAGTGACACAATGTGTCCGGGTTCAACGAGAATTACAGCAGCGGGTACTGTTACCGATTCTCACGGTATTCCCTATTATGTGTTCTTTCTTGTGGATGAAAGCCACACACCAATTCAAATGCAAAGGTACACTTAAAAACGATAAGTTAAAGCAAATATAATATTTATTTTTATTCATTATCAAGAACATCATCGGCAAAAAGCAACCTGATTAGTGACAAGTGACAAGAATGACAGACTTTTTAAAAGATATATAGTGATTAA